>Ga0209293_10000028_pt1 | contig 19038 bp, 16 predicted proteins | sample Mud_0915_D1_FD_187690 | JGI IMG/M metagenome (GOLD analysis project Ga0209293, IMG submission 187690) | Wetland microbial communities from Old Woman Creek Reserve in Ohio, USA - Mud_0915_D1 (SPAdes) (version 2) | ecosystem: Environmental > Aquatic > Freshwater > Wetlands > Sediment ... | reverse complement strand
TATTCGAGACCGTCGAGCAGGTTCTTGAGGGCCAGGCCGGTTTCGGTCTCGCCCTCGATTGCCAGCCGGCGGGTGAAGAACAGCGTGTCCGGGTCCTCGCCGCGGGTGGCGAGCTGCCAGAAGTCGTCGAACCGGCCGCGGATGCGTACGTCCCAGGCAGCGCTCCAGTCGGCGGCGAGGCCGCTGGCGGTGATGCGGAACCGCAGCTCGCGGTCGAGATCGGTTACCTGCAGGCTGACGCGCTTGCCGGCCAGTTCCGGCAGCCGCTCGGTGAGCCGCTGGCCGCGCAGCAGGTGGGTCAGGGCCAGCGCCAGCACGGAAGTAAGCGGCCGCTCCGGCGCCTGGCGCAGCATATGGCGCAACGGGGTGCGCAGCACGGGAAGGATCTCGGTCGGGGCGGGGAGGCGCAGCATGGCCTTGGCATTTATGCGGATTGGCGCGCTTTGCACATTGACCCAGGTCAAGCGCAGCGGTAACGGTGGCCGGCCGGCAGGGCAGGGTTTATAGTGTGCGCATGCAGGATACTCACCTCCATCAGGTCGTTTTCGACGCGGACCTGATCCGCCGCTACGACAAGTCCGGGCCGCGCTACACCTCGTATCCGACCGCCGTCCAGTTTCATACCGGCTTCGCCGAGCCCGAATACCGCGCCGCCGCGGCGGCCTCGAACCGTGCCGGGGTGCCGCTGTCGCTGTACTTCCACCTGCCGTTCTGCGACACGGTGTGCTACTACTGTGCCTGCAACAAGATCGTCACCAAGAACCGCAAGCGCACCGCGCCGTACCTCACGCGGGTACACCGCGAGATCGAGTTGCAGGCGGAGTTGTTCAACCGTGCCCGCCCGGTCGACCAGCTGCACTGGGGCGGCGGGACGCCGACCTTCCTGAGTGCCGACGAGATGCGCGCGCTCATGGACAAGACCCGGGCGCATTTCAATCTGCGCGACGACGATTCCGGCGAGTATTCGATCGAGGTCGATCCGCGCGAGGCCGACGCCGGCACCATCCGGCTGCTGCGCGAGCTCGGCTTCAACCGTCTCAGCCTCGGGGTACAGGACTTCGATCCGACCGTGCAGCAGGCGGTGAACCGCATCCAGTCCGAGGCCGAGACCTTTGCGGTGCTGGATGCGGCGCGCGAGCGCGGCTTCCGCTCGGTGAACATGGATCTCATCTACGGCCTGCCGCACCAGACCGTATCGAGTTTCATGGCGACGCTGGAGAAGGTGATCGCGGCCGGTCCCGACCGGCTGTCGGTGTTCAACTATGCGCACCTGCCGGAGCTGTTCAAGACCCAGCGGCAGATCGACGCCACGGCGCTGCCGCCGGCGGCCGAGAAACTGGCGATCCTCAAGCACACCATCGAGCGGCTGACTGCCGCCGGCTATGTCTACATCGGCATGGACCATTTCGCCAAGCCGGATGACGAGCTGGCGGTGGCGCAGCGCAGTGGCACGCTGTATCGGAATTTCCAGGGCTACTCGACCCACGCCGACTGCGACCTGGTGGCGATCGGCATCACCGCGATCGGCAAGGTCGGCGACAGCTACAGCCAGAACCTCAAGACCATCGAGGAGTATGACGCCGCGCTCGACGCCGGGCGGTTGCCGGTGTTCCGCGGCTTTGCGCTCGATGCCGACGACCGGCTGCGGCGCGAGGTGATCACCCAGCTGATCTGCCACTTCGCGCTCGATTTCGGGCGCATTGAACGCAATTATGGAGTCAGTTTCCGCAGCTATTTCCGCACCGAGCTCGACGATCTCAAGGCCATGCAGGCCGATGGCCTGCTGACGCATACCGACGCCGGCATCACCGTCGCCCCGGCCGGCAAGCTCCTGATCCGCAACATCTGCATGGTGTTCGACAAGTACCTGCGCGCGACCCAGGCGCAACGATTTTCGAAGGTTATATGAAAGCTGTTGGCAGTTAGCTGTTAGCCAAAAGCCAATCGCTAATAGCCAATAGCTGCCGTCCAGCGGGCATCTCGACGCAAATCCCGGCCTTTCAGCGACCGATCGCCGCAGATGCCGCTATCGGGATATTTGATTGTGTCCAGCAGTGGCCTTGGCTAGTATTTGAGATGGATCAAGAATCACAATAACCCTTACCGTCAATAAGGGATCACGCCTCCACCAGGGACCTGCTGATGCCAACGAAAGGATCTGGCCGCATCATCGACCTCGCTGCTCTCAAGGCGGCCTGCCATGACTGCTCGCTACGCACCCTGTGTCTGCCGCTCGGGCTTGGTGACGCCGACATGCGCGCGCTGGAGAGCACCGTTAACAGCCGCCGCAAACTCAAGAAGGGTGAGCTGTTGTACCGGGTCGGTGATCCGTTTCGCGCCCTGTACGCGATCCGTTCCGGCAGCACCAAGACCTGCGAGATCGCCGCTGACGGCAGCGTGCAGATCACCGGCTTCCATCTGCCCGGTGAGCTGCTCGGCATCGACGCCATCTGCGACGAGCGCCACCCGTGCGAAGTGGTGGCGCTGGAGAACTCCGAGATCTGCGAGTTGTCATTCGAGCGCCTCGAGACGCTGGCGCGCGAGATCCCGGAGTTGCAGCACCAGCTGTTCCGCATCATGAGCCGTGAGGTGCAGGACGAAGAGGCGCAGCTGCTGATGCTCGGGCGGATGAAGGCCGAGGAGCGGCTGGCGGCGTTCCTGCTCAATTTCTCCCGTCGCTACCAGCGTCTTGGGCTGATCTCCAACGAGCTGCGCCTGCCGATGTCGCGCCAGGATCTGGGCGACTACCTCGGGCTGGCGCTCGAGACGGTCAGCCGCCTGTTCTCGCGTTTCCAGGACGAGGGTCTGATCACCGTTCACGGCCGGTTCGTGAACCTGGTGGACCCGGCCCGGCTCAAGGCGGTAACCGACCAGCTGGCCCGCGGCGAGCGCGCCCGCGGCTGATCGTCAACCGGGCCACCCGCCCGCGGTTGACAAGGGTCAGGCCGGTCCCCAAACTGGCGGCCGGTCTTCCCATCCCCCGCGGAGTTGTCGCCCTATGGTCACCACGGTCGCCCACATCGAGGCGCTTTTTGATCTTCCGTTCAATGACTTGCTGTTCCGGGCGCACTCCGTGCACCGCGCCCATTTCGATCCGAATGCGGTCCAGGTCAGCACCCTGCTGTCGATCAAGACCGGCGGTTGCTCCGAGGACTGCGGCTACTGCTCGCAGTCGGCCCGCTACCAGACAGGGGTTGAAAGCGACGGGCTGATGCCGCTCGCTGAGGTGTTGGCCGCGGCCCGCACCGCCAAGGCCCGCGGCGCGACCCGCTTCTGCATGGGTGCGGCCTGGCGCGGGCCGAAGGACAAGGACCTGCAGCCGGTGCTGGAGATGGTGAGCGCGGTCAAGGCGCTCGGCATGGAGACCTGCGCCACCCTCGGCATGCTCAGGGACGGCCAGGCCGAACAGCTGCGCGCGGCCGGGCTCGACTACTACAACCACAACCTCGACACCGCGCCGGAGTTCTACGGCGAGATCGTCCACACCCACGGCTACGACGACCGGCTCGATACCCTCGGCAAGGTGCGCCACGCCGGTATGAAGGTTTGCTGCGGCGGTATCGTCGGTCTGGGCGAGGGGCGCGCGCAGCGTGCCGGGCTGATCGCCCAGCTGGCCGCGCTCGACCCGCCGCCGGAGAGCGTGCCGATCAACCTGCTGGTGCGCATCCCGGGCACGCCGCTCGGCGACCAGCCGGCACTCGACCCGATCGAGTTCGTGCGCACCGTCGCGGTGGCGCGCATCGCGCTGCCGACCAGCATGGTGCGGCTGTCGGCCGGCCGCCAGGAGATGCCCGACTACCTGCAGGCGCTGTGCTTCTTCGCCGGCGCCAACTCGATCTTCTACGGCGAGAAGCTGCTCACCACCCCGAACCCGGCCACCGACCGCGACCAGCAGCTGTTCGCCAAGCTCGGCCTGCACGCGCTCGAAAGCGAGCACGGCACCACCCTGCAGGCGACCTGCGCAATGGTGTAGCACCACACTGACCGCCGTGGGGTGCCCTGCCGCAAACCTTCCTTGCGGCACCGGTTTTGCGTCGCCCCATTGCTACGCTACATTTATATGATGGCCGGACCCGCTGCCGGCGGATACCGATCGCATTCAAAAATAACCTCATAGGGGAGGTAACATGACCAGCAGCAATCCGTACGCGGCCCCGAAGGCCAATCTCGACACCCCCGACGCCGGCGGCGTCGACACCACCAGCCCGTTCTCGCCCAAGGGCCGGTTTGCGCGCTCCACCTATATTGTCTATTCGTTCGGCATGACCCTGGTGGTGTGGCTGGCCATGGCCGCTGTTGCCGGCACCGGCTTCATCACCGGTGATTTCAGCGACGTCGGCGGCGGGCTGGCCGCAGTGCTGTTCTGGGTGCTGTATGTGGCGGTGCTGGCGGTCGGCGTCATTTTCACGATTCGTCGACTGCATGACCTGAACTGGTCGGGCTGGTGGACCGTGGCAGTGTTCGTGCCGCTGGTGAACATCATCATCGCCATCCCGCTGGTGTTCTTCCGCGGCACCAAGGGGTCCAACAAGTACGGGCCGCCGCGCCCGGGCACGCGCTCGCAGGCGGTGCTGGCCACGCTGCTGTTCCTGCTCTTCTTCGGCGGCATCATCGCAGCGATCTCGATCCCGGCGTACGTGGATTACACCAAGCGCGCCCAGGCGCAGTCGCAGTCCGCCCCGGCGATCGAGCAGACCGAAGCCGCGCAGTAGGCGAGCGGGGCTGGTCCGGTGCTCGACACCACGCGCGTCGTCGAGACGCCCGAGGGGGTCGAACTCGCCCTGCACGTGGCCGGGCCGGTGCCGCGGGCGCTGGCCTGGGTTATCGACTTTCTGATCCGGACGGTCATCTATATCGTGCTGGCCTTCACCTTTTCGGTGATGGGCAAGATGGGCATGGGCCTGCTCGCGATCGTGGTGTTCCTCATGGAGTGGTGGTACCCGGTGCTGTTCGAGGTGCATGACCACGGGCGCACGCCCGGCAAGCGCGCGCTGGGTCTGCACGTGCTGCACGACAACGGGACCCCGGTGGGCTGGTCAGCCTCGCTGGTGCGAAACTTGCTGCGCGCGGTCGATTTCCTGCCGCTGTTCTATGGTTTCGGTCTGGCGGCAATGCTGGTCAACCGTGACTTCAAGCGGCTCGGCGACCTGGCCGCCGGCACGGTCGTGGTCCATGCCCATGAAAACGGCCGCTACCTGCGGTTGCCGGCGGTCAGCCCGCTGATGGCGCCAGTGCCGCTCACCCGTGAGGAGCAGCGCGCGCTGCTCGACTTCGCCGAGCGCAGCGAGCTGCTGTCGGCCGAGCGGCGCGTGGAACTGGCCAGGCTGCTGACGCCACTCACCGGCGTCGGTGACGCGGCCGGTGTCGAAACCCTGCACCGCTATGCCGCCTGGATCGCCGGTCGCGAGCAGGCATGAAGCAACACGCGTTCGAAATCGCCCATACCGCTACCTGGGAGCGGCTCGACGCACAACTGGCGGCGCTGCGCACCCGCCGTGGCGCGCGCCGGGCGGAAGGGCTCAGTGAGCTGCCCGATCTCTACCGCCAGGCCTGCCACCACTTTTCGCTCGCGCGCACCCGCGGCTACAGCCCGCAGCTGCAGAACCGCCTGCACGAGCTGATCCTGCGCGCGCACCAGCACCTGTATGGCCAGCCGTCGCAGGCCTGGGCACGGCGCGCGGTGCGCTTCTTCATTGTCGGCTTTCCGTCGGCGCTGCGGCGCGAGTGGCGGCTGTTGCTGCTCGCGACCCTGCTGCTGTACCTGCCGGCGGTGGTGGTCGGCGGGCTCAGTTACGTGCAGGACGATTTCGTCTACAGCGTCCTGGACGCCGGACAGGTCGCGAGCTTCGAGGAGATGTACAACCCGGCGCGCGGGGCGCTCGGGCGCGAGCGCGAGGCCGACACCGACTTCATGATGTTCGGCCACTACATCCAGAACAACATCGGCATCGGCTTTCGCACCTTTGCCGGTGGCATCCTGCTCGGGCTCGGCACGGTGCTGGCGCTGCTCGTGAACGGCGTGTACTTCGGCGCGGTCGCCGGCCACCTGACCCGGGTCGGCTATGGCGACCCTTTTTGGGCATTCGTGGCCACGCACGGCGCGCTCGAGCTGACCGCGATCACGGTCACCAGTGTCGCCGGGCTGAAGCTGGCGCAGGCGCTGCTCGCCCCGGGCGCGCTCCCGCGCGCCCAGGCGCTGGTCGGGCAGGCGCGCGAGGCGGTGCCGCTGGTTATCGGTGCGGTGTTCATGCTGCTGGGCGCGGCGTTCATCGAGGCGTTCTGGTCGTCCAGCACCACGGTGCCGGCGGCGACCAAGTACGTGGTCGCCGCCGCCCTGTGGCTGACGGTGGTGGCATACTTCGTGTTCATGGGGCGCGGCCGTGCAGCTTGAGAAACTCAACATCGCGCTCGCGCCGGGCAGCGCCGGCTGGGTGGCGCTCGACCTCGGCTTCGCGCTCGGGCGGCACTGGTTCTGGCGGCTGTTCGCGGCCTGGGCCGCGGTCGCGGTGCCGGTGCTGCTGCTGTCCGGACTGTTGTTGATGCACTCGCTGTGGCTGGCATTGCTGGTGCTGTGGTGGTTCAAGCCGGCGTTCGAGCAGCTGCCGCTGTTCGTTCTGAGCCGCGCTATCTTCGACGAGCCGCCGCGGGCACGCGAGCTGCGCGCCGCGGCGCGGCGCTGGATCCCGCGCCAGCTGTTGGCGAATCTCACCTGGCGGCGGTTTTCGGCCAGTCGCTCGTTCAACGCGCCGGTGGCGCAACTCGAGGAGCTGCGCGGCAAGGCGCGGCACGCGCGGCTGCAGGTGCTGTACGAGGGGCACGGCGCGCGCACCTGGCTGACCGTGGCCGGCGCGCACTTCGAGAGCCTGTTCTACGGATCGCTGCTCGTGGTCGGCTACGCGCTGGTGCCGGAGGAGCTGGCGTTGCGCGACACCCTGGTCAACACCCGGCTGCTGGTCGATGGCGGGCAGCTGCTGTGCTATTTCCTGGCCATGGCGCTGATGGCACCGTTCTACGTGGCGGGCGGATTCTCGCTTTACCTGCACCGCCGTGCCCAGCTCGAGGCCTGGGACATCGAGCTGGTGTTTCGCCGCCTCGGCGCGCGGGTCGGCGGCGCCGCCGGTGCGCGTCCCGTGGCCGGCATACTGATGCTCGGGTTTGCGCTGGCGCTCGGGGCGATGTCGATCGGCCCGCGCGCCGAGGCGGCCGAGGGCCCGGTGGCGCGCAGCGAGGCCAGGCAAGTCATCACCGAGGTGCTGCAGGACAAGGATTTCGGCGAGAAGAAGACCGTGTCCAGCTGGCGCCTGAAGCCGGGCGAAGCAAAGAAGAAAGCGGACGGCGAACCGCCCACCTGGCCGGCGCTGATCGCGCGGCTTGGCGAGATCCTGCTGTGGGTGCTGGCGGCAGTGCTGATCGTCTACGTCCTCTTTCGTCTGCCGGAGTGGCTGGCGCGCCTGCCGCGGCGGCGCGCGCCGCGCCGCGCGCGTCCCGGCCCGACGGTGCTGTTCGGCATGGACGTGCGCGCCGAGTCGCTGCCGGATGACGTCGGCGCCGAGGCGCTCGCGCTCGCCGAGCGCGGCCAGGTGCGCGCCGCGCTCGGATTGCTGTACCGCGCCAGCCTGGCGGTGCTGATGGATCGCGAGCGGATCGAATTCCGTGAAAGCTTTACCGAGGGCGAGTGCCTGCGGCTGGTGCAGGCCGCGCGCCCGGGGCCGGGCGCTGAATTCTTCCGCCGCCTGACCGGCGACTGGCAGCGCGCCGCCTACGGTCACCTGCCACCGGCACCGGAGGCGGTGCACGAGCTGTGCAACGCCTGGTCGCGGCACTTCGGGGAGCCGGCATGAGCCGGTGGCGCGTGCTGATCCTGGTGCTGGCGAGCGCCGCCGTGCTCGGCGGGCTCGCCTGGTGGATTGTCCCGAGACTCGAGCGGGTCGAGACCGAGGTGGTCGAGAACGTCTCGGAGCAGGCGCGCCGCAATCCGTTCCTGGCCCTGGAGCGGTTCCTGGCACGGCTCGGTTACGCGGTTGAGACCGGCCATCGCGCCGACGTGATCGACCAGCCGCCGGCCGCCACCGACACCATCGTGGTCGAATTCAGCGAAGAGGTGTTCTCGCCGGCGCGCACCCGGAGGATGATGGATTGGATCGCAGCCGGCGGCCACCTGGTGCTGGAGATCGACGCCGGCCGCTGGTCGACAGACGACCCGCCGCCGAATGCGCTGCTCGAGCTGGCCGAGGTGTCGGCCGATTACGACGAGGAGCGCGACGACGACCATGACGAGGCCACCCCCGCGCCGCGCCGATACCTGCTGCGAGCGGGTGATGAAAGTTACGAGGTCGGCCTGTGGCCGCACCAGTATCTGATTGACGGCTCCGGCGTGGCCGACGCCTGGACCATCAACGATCGGCCGCAGGTGCTGCGCTACGGTCTCGCCGACGGCCGGCTCACCGTGATCATCGACCGGCGCCTGTGGCAGAACGCGCACATCGGCGAGCTCGATCACGCCGTCCTGTTCACCGATATCCTCGGTCCGGCCCAAGGCAAGGTCTGGGTGCTGTACCGGGTCGAGGTGGCGTCGCTGCCGGAGCTGATCTGGCGGCACGGGGCGCCGGTCGTGGTGGGGCTGGCCGTGGCACTGGTGCTGGCGCTGTGGGCGCTCTACAACCGCTTCGGGCCGGTGCACGTGCCGCCGGTCGGTCGGCGCCGCAGCCTCGGCGAGCACGTGCAGGCGATCGCCGCCTTTGCCTGGCGCTACGGCCGGGCCGACGGGCTGCTGCAATCGGCGCGCACCGCGCTGCGTCACCGCGCCGAGTCGCGCTATCCCGGCTTCCAGTACAAGTCGGCGGACGAACAGAGCGCGTGGCTGGCCGAGCGTATCGGCCAGCCGCCCGCGGCAGTGCGCTACGCGCTCGAGGCCAAGGTTCGCACGCACGATCAGCTGATTGAAGTGACCCGTTTATTGCAAGAGATGAGGAACAGCCTGTGAGCATGGCAGACGAGCAAGCAGCACCCGAGGCGCTGGCGGAACTGGCGCAGGCCGCAGCGCGGCTGGAGGCGGCCATTGGCACGGCCGTGATCGGCCAGCGCCAGGTCATTCGTGAAGTGCTGACGGCGCTGTTCGCCGGCGGCCACGTGCTGGTCGAGGGCGTGCCCGGCCTCGGCAAGACGCTGCTGGTGCGCGCCCTGGCGCGTGCGGTGCAGGGCCAGTTCGGGCGCATCCAGTTCACGCCCGACCTGATGCCGAGCGACGTCACCGGGCACGTGATGTACGACATGAAGGCCGAGCAGTTCAAGTTGCGGCGCGGCCCGGTGTTCTGCAACTTCCTGCTCGCCGACGAGATCAACCGTGCCCCGGCCAAGACCCAGGCGGCGCTGCTCGAGGTCATGCAGGAGCAGCAGGTCACGATCGAGGGCAACACCATCGCGCTCGACGCCCCGTTCATGGTGCTCGCAACCCAGAACCCCATCGAGCAGGAGGGCACCTACCCGCTGCCGGAGGCGCAGATCGACCGTTTCCTGCTCAAGGTGCGCATCGACTACCCCGACCCGGCCGAGGAGGCGGCGCTGGTCCGGCAGGTGACGCGCGACCAGGTCGGCGAGCGCCTGCACGTCGAGGGCGTGCTGGCGGTCATGCAGCCGGCCGAGGTGTTGCGCGCCCAGACGCTGGCCGCGCGCCTGCGCGTCGACGACCAGGTAATGGATTACTGCGTGCGGCTGGTGCGCGCCACCCGCGACTGGCGCGGCATCCAGATGGGCGCCGGGCCGCGCGGCACGATCGCGCTGGTGCGCGCGGCGCGCGCGCACGCGCTGATCAGCGGCAACGGCTACGTCACCCCCGATGACGTCAAGGCGGTGGCGCTGGCGGTGCTGCGCCATCGCCTGAGCCTGACCCCGGACCTCGAGATCGAGGGCATGGAGGTCGACGACGTGCTCCGCCAGCTGCTGGCCGACGTCAAGGCGCCGCGCGCGTGAGGCCCGGCCGGCTGCTGGTTGTGCTGGCACTGGTGTGGACCGCGCTCGGGCTGGCGGCATCGTTCCTCGAGGCCCTGCAGGCGCCATGGGCGTTTGCCGGCGCGGTGTTCGGGCTGCTGGCGGTGGTCGATGCGGCGGCGGTGTGGCGCGAGCCGCGGCTGCGCATCGAGCGCCAGGTGCCCGGCAACCTGCCAGTCGGCAGCCCGAGCACGGTGACGCTCACCGTGCATAACGACGGCGCGCGAAGCTACCGGCTGGCGCTGTTCGACCACCACCCGCCGTTCACGGAGGCCGAGCCGCTGCCGCAGGAGCTGAGGGTGGCGCCGGGGCAGCGGGCGCGTCTCTCCTACCGCCTCACGCCGCAGCGGCGCGGCGACGCCGACTTCGGTGCCACCGAGGTGCGGCTGCGCTCGCGCCTCAACCTGTGGCGGCGTCACCGCCGGCTGGGCAGTCCGGGCCGGGTCAAGGTCTATCCCAATTTCGCCCGGATCTCGAACTACATGCTGCTCGCGACCGACAACCGCCTGAGCCTGCTCGGTGTGCGCAAGCGCCAGCGGCGCGGCGAGGGTCTCGACTTCCACCAGCTGCGCGAGTACCGCGACGGCGACGCGCTCACCCGGATCGACTGGAAGGCGACCTCGCGCTACCGCAAGCTGATCTCGCGCGAATACCAGGACGAGCGTGACCAGCAGGTGGTGTTCCTGCTCGATTGCGGGCGGCGCATGCGCGCCGAGGATTTCGGCACCAGTCATTTCGACGAAAGCCTGAACGCGATGCTGCTGCTCGGCTACGTGGCGCTGCACCAGGGCGATGCGGTCGGGTTCCTGACCCTGGGCGGGGTGCGGCGCTGGGTGCCGCCGCGCAAGGGACCGGCGGCGCTCAACCTGCTGCTCAACCGCACCTACGACCTGCAACCGACCAGCGAGGCGACCGACTATGTCGCGGCCGCGCAGGATCTGCTCATCCACCAGCGCCGCCGTGCGCTGGTGGTGCTGCTCACCAACACCCGCGATGAAGACCAGCCGGAACTGGCCAGCGCCGCGCGGCTGCTGCGCCAGAAGCACCTGGTGCTGCTGGCCAACCTGCGCGAGGGGTTCTTCGATACCGCCCTGCAGGCCACGGTCGAGCGGTTCGAGGAGGCGCTGCGCCATGTGGCCACTGTCGATTTCCTCGCCAGGCGCGAGCGCGCCCACCACGCGCTCGCCCGGGTCGGCGTGATGACCCTCGATGTGACGGCACCCGAGCTGCCGCTGGCGGTCGTGAACCGCTACCTGGACATCAAGCGGGCCGGGCGGTTGTAGCCGCCGGTTGCGTGGCGAGCGGGCCGCCCGGGTCCGGGCGGTTCACCGGTTGACGCCGGTCCGCTAACAAATGATAATAATTATCATTCCCGTTATTATCGAGAGGCGAGTCATGAATCGCGGTCGGTCCGGTCGTTGGTGGTGGGCGGTGGTGGGGCTGTGCAGCTGGCTCGCGAGCGGCCCGCTGCACGCCGCCGAGGAGCTGAATCTCTATTCGGCCCGCAAGGAAGACCTGATCAAGCCGCTGCTCGACCGGTTCACCGCCGACACCGGCATCAAGGTCAACCTGGTGACCGGCAAGGAAGACGCGCTGCTCGAGCGCCTGAAGAGCGAGGGCCGCAACAGTCCTGCCGACCTGCTGCTGACCAGCGACGCCGGGCGGCTGTATCGGGCCCAGCAGGCCGGGGTGCTGGCCGCGGTCGATTCGCCGACCCTCCGGAAACGGGTCCCGCCCGGTTACCGCGATCCTGAGGGCTACTGGTTCGGCCTGTCGGTGCGCGCCCGGCCGATGGCCTACGTCCGGCAGCGCGTCCACGCCAATGAGCTGTCGACCTACGAGGCGCTGGCCGATGCCAAATGGAAGGGCCGCATCTGCATCCGCTCGTCCGACAATATCTATAACCAGTCGCTGGTCGCCGCGATGATTGCGCACCGCGGCGTCGCCGCCACCGAGGCCTGGGCCAAGGCCTTCGTCGCCAACTTCGCACGCCCGCCGGTCGGCGGCGACCGCGACCAGGTGCTGGCCGCGGCCGCCGGCCAGTGCGATGTGATCGTCATCAACACCTATTACCTCGGCATGATGCTGACCGATGCCGACCGCGCTCAGCGCGAGGCGGCCGAGAAAGTGGCAATCCACTGGCCGAACCAGCAGGACCGCGGCGTGCACGTCAACGTGAGCGGCATCGGGGTCACGGCCGCGGCCCGGCACCGCGCCAATGCCATCAAGCTGATCGAGTATCTGGCCGGCGACGCGGCCCAGGCCTGGTATGCCGAGGCCAACCACGAATACCCGATCCGGCCGGGGATTGCGATCAGCCCGACCCTCAAGTCCTTCGGCAGCTTCAAGGCCGACCGTTTGGAACTGCACAAGCTCGGCCAATATAATGCCGACGCGGTGCGGCTCATGGATCGCGTCGGCTGGAAATAGACGCGCACCGTGACCGGCAGACACACGACGGGGTGCGCAGGCGCCCCGTTGGCATTCCCGAGGGCGGCATGAGTGCAATCCCGATGGCAGCGGCGCCGGCGCGCGCGGGCTGGCTCACGCGTGGCTGGCGCGGCGCGGTGCTGCTGGTGGCGCTGGTCGTGGCCCTGCCGGTGCTGACGGTGTTCGGATTCGTGCTGCAGCCGGCCACCGAGGTGTGGCAGCATCTGGCCGCGACCGCGCTGCGCGACTATGTCGTCAACTCGCTGTTGCTGATGGCCGGTGTCGGTGCCGGCACGCTCGTGCTCGGCGTATCGACCGCCTGGGTGACGACCACCTGCGAGTTTCCCGGGCGCCGGCTGTTCGAGTGGGCGCTGCTGCTGCCGATGGCGATCCCGGCCTACATCATCGCCTACACTTATACCGGTCTGCTCGACTTCGCCGGACCGGTGCAGGGTGGGTTGCGCGCAGCGTTCGGATGGGGCTATGGCGACTACTGGTTCCCGAACATCCGTTCGCTCCCGGGCGCGATCGTGATGCTGTCGCTGGTGCTGTATCCGTACGTGTACCTGCTGGCGCGCGCCGGCTTTCTCGAACAGTCGGTGCGGGTGCTCGAGGTGAGTCGCACGCTCGGCGCCGGCCCGCTGTACACGTTCCTGCGGGTGGCCCTGCCGCTGGCGCGCCCGGCGGTGATCGCCGGGCTGTCGCTGGCGCTGATGGAGACGCTGGCCGACTACGGCACCGTGCAGTATTTCGGCGTCAACACCTTCACCACCGGCATCTTCCGCACCTGGTTCGGGCTCGGGGACGCGGGCGCAGCGGCGCAGCTGTCGGCACTGTTGATGGGCTTCGTATTGATACTGATCGTGGTCGAGCGCTGGTCACGGCGCGAGGCCCGTTACCACCATACCGGCAGCCCGCACCGTTCGCTGTCGCGCCATCGGCTTGCCGGCTGGCGCCGGGCGGTCGCGCTCGGCGTGTGCCTGGTACCGCTGGTGCTCGGTTTCCTGCTGCCGGCCGGGCAACTGCTGGTGTGGACGCTGCGCACCGCGCCGGCCATGGTCAATGCCGAGTTCGCCCGCCTGCTCGGCCACAGCCTGGCGCTCGCCGCCAGCGGCGCACTGGTCACGCTCACGCTCGGCCTGTTCGTGGCCTACGGGAGGCGGCTGCACGGCAACCGTCTGGTGAACGGCGCGGTGCGCATTGCCGGCATGGGCTATGCCATTCCCGGCACCGTGATCGCCGTCGGCGTCATGATCCCGTTTGCGTGGCTCGACAACAGCATCGACGGCTGGATGCGCGCGCACTACGGCCTGTCCACCGGCCTGCTGCTGAGCGGCACGCTGGCGGCGCTGCTGTTCGCCTACCTGGTGCGGTTCCTGGCGGTGGCGCTGCAGGCGGTCGAGTCCGGACTGGCACGCATCCGCACCAGCATGGACGAGGCCGCGCGTTCGCTCGGTTACCGCCCGGTCGAGGTACTGCGCCGGGTGCACGCACCGCTGATGCGCAGCAGTCTTCTCACCGGGGCACTGCTGGTGTTCGTGGATGTGCTCAAGGAGCTGCCGGCGACCCTGGTGCTGCGGCCGTTCAACTTCAACACACTGGCGGTGCGCGCCTACGAGCTCGCCTCCGACGAGCGCCTGGCAGACGCCGCCACGGCCTCGCTGGCGATCGTGCTCGCGGGTATCATTCCGGTGATCCTGCTCAGTCGCGCCATCACCCAGGCCCGTCCCGGTCATGCCTAAGCTGCTCGAAGTCATCGACGCCGTCATCGCCTATGGGCGCGAGCCGGTCGTGCACCAGGTTGCCTTCGGTCTCGAGGCCGGCCGCATCGGCTGCCTGCTGGGTCCGAGCGGCTGCGGCAAGACCACGCTGCTGCGCGCGATCGCCGGTTTCGAGATGCTTGCCGCCGGCGAGATCCGCATGCGCGGCCAGGTGGTCAGCCGCGCGGGCTGGGCGCTGCCTCCCGAGCAGCGCCGGGTCGGCATGGTGTTCCAGGACTTCGCGCTGTTCCCGCACCTCAAGGTGGGCGACAACATCGGTTTCGGGCTGCGGCATCTCTCGGAGCCGGAGCGGCGGGCGCGCGTGCGCGCGCTGCTCGAGCTGGTGGGCCTGGCCGAATACGAGGCGAGCTATCCGCACCAGCTGTCCGGCGGCCAGCAGCAGCGCATCGCGCTGGCGCGCGCCATTGCCCCGCGCCCGGACCTGTTGCTGCTCGACGAGCCGTTTTCGAGCATGGACGCCGAGCTGCGCGAGCAGCTGGCGCGCGAGGTGCGCGAGATTCTCAAGGCCGAGGCGGTGACGGCGATCCTGGTGACTCACGACCAGCACGAGGCCTTTGCCATGGCCGACGAGATCGGGGTGCTGAGCCGGGGCCGGCTGATGCAGTGGGACAGTGGCTACAACCTCTACCATCGTCCCGCCAACCGGTTCGTGGCCGGGTTCATCGGCGAGGGCGAGCTGCTGCCGGGCGAGGTGTTGAACGACACCGAGGTGCGCAGCGAGCTCGGGGTCATCCGCGGTCCGGTGCCGGCCGGATGCCGGCCCGGCTGCAAGGTCGCGCTGCTGGTGCGCCCGGACGACATCCAGCACGACGACCAGAGCCGCCTGCACGCCAGGGTGGTCGCCAAGGCGTTTCGCGGCGCCGAGTTTCTCTACACGCTCGAGCTCGCCAGCGGCACGCGCGTGCTGTGCCTGGCGCCGAGCCACCACGACCACCCGCTCGGCGAGGCACTCGGCATCCGCCTCGAGATCGATCACCTAGTGATGTTTCCGCAGCCGGGGCAGCAGCAGGTGTAGCGTGCACGGACCGGTTGGTTCTGAAATATCCGCAGAGGACGCAGAGGCGCAAAGGACGCAAAGAAAGACAGGTATCCGGATACGAATGAATCCGGCCTTGATCGAGCATCTGCGGCAGCCGCGTGCGGTTAGTCCGGTCTTGGCCAGCCAAGTAGCTTTGCGCTCTCTGCGCCTCCGCGTCCTCTGCGTTAATACCCGATGCCAAACGGAGTCGGGTTATCCCGTGACTGCCCTGCTGAGCGGTTCGGCGGCCGGGATGTCTTCGGCCGGCACGTCGCGGATTTCAAATTCCATGCGTTCCAGGTCGCCGAGGATATAGGTTGGCTTGCTGCCGATGCCGGCGACCGTACCCGGGTCGAGACGCAGGGTGGTGCCGCCCTTCACGTTGGCGATGCTTTCGATCTTCGCCTTGTGCTCGTGGCCGTTGCACACCAGGTCGTAGTCGCCGGTGGTGGCCATGGCCTTGGCGTAGTGCGGATAGTGCACCATGAAGATGCGCTTGCCGGCGAGCGTGAATGCGCCGTCCTGGCCGTGATAGGTCACCAGCCCCTTCGATTCGGCGGCGATGCGCGACAGGTGAAACAGGTCGCCGGTGTTGTTGCCGTAGATGATGTGAATCGGCAGGCCGAGTCTGGTGATGGAGTGCAGGGTCGAGGGTGCGACCAGGTCGCCGCAGTGCAGGACCACCTGGGCGCCGAGGCGTTTGGCGTCGTCGACCGCCGAGGCCAGCAGCCGGCGATGGTCGTGAGAGTCGGAAACGAGGCAGATTTTCATGGGGGTGCATTCTATCCCAGCGTGGGGGCTGCCGGCAGGGTCGGGGCGGTAAGTAAGTGAATAAGCTATTAGCGATTAGCGGTTGGCTGTTAGCTAAAAGCCAACAGCTAATCGCTAATAGCTTCACCCCAATTCCGCCTCCGTTACCACCCGCCACCCCGCGACGTCGACACTGATATGCACCAGCTGCAGGCGGTCGATGTCGATGGCCTCGGGCAGGCGTATGGAAATGGCGCTGCGCAGGCGACCCTTTTCGTCGCCGTCGAGCTGGCCGTACCAGAGGCTGATGTGCGGCAGATAATCGTCGCGGGCGTTGTAGCCGAATACCGACAGGGCGTCGGCGTGCGCCTGGAGCAGCGGCCTGGACTTGTCCAGCACCGCGTACAGGCAGCGGAAGTAGTAAACCTCGCCGCTGACCGGGCCGATCGGCAGGCGCTGGCGATGCAGGCGATGGGCGAGCTCATTGGTGCGGGCGATGAGCAGCGACTCCTCGCCGGTGATGCGGCCCAATAGCGTGACATGCGGCGCGAACGCCGGGCCGCCGAACTGCTGGCGCAGCCAGGTCATGGGCTGGGCGAGTGCCTGGGCCGAATCGGGTGACGGGGCCAGCCACAGCGCGTAGCGATTCCCGACCGCCATTATTGTTGTCCGGTGAGGTGTGCGTTGTAACTATAGCCGAGTCGCGGGCCCGCCGGCAGGCCGCAGCGCCAGCCCGGGGGCCGGCTGTGTTACGGCCAGGAATCCGCGAACAGCTCGCGACCGAGCGGGGCGCGCTGGCGCCAGCTGTTGATCAGCAGGGCGGGATACTCCGGCGGCACCGACAGGCGCACGGCGTCGCGGGCGAGCAGGACGTCAGACCACTCGCGCAGCCGCGGGCGCCCGGCCAGCAGCCCCAGCCGCAGGTGCGGTTCCATCAGGGTGATGCGCATCAGCAGCGGCGCGAACGCGCAGTCGACCAGCGCGAAGGCGGCGCCGTTGAACCAGGGGCCGTTGCCGAGCTCGGCCTCGAGGCGGTCGAGCGAGGCGCCGAGGCGTGCGGCCGCGGCATCGAAGGCGGCGCGATCCGGTGCCATCAGCATCTGGAATTGCTCCGCGAACAGGTTGGACGCAAATTCGATCCACGCCCGGTTGTGGGCGCGCCGCAGCGGGTCCTTCGGGTGCAGGTGCGGAAGGTAAACCTCGTCGAGGTACTCGGCGATCACCGCCGACTCGAACAGCACCGTGCCGTCGACCTTGAGCAGCGGCACCTTGCCGAGCGGCGAAATCTCATGAAACCAGACCGGCGGATTGGCAAGGTCGATATAGGTGATGTCGAACGGTACCGCCTTCTCGCGCAGCACGATCACGGCGCGCTGCACGTACGGGCAGGTCTTGAAGCTCACCAGTTCCAGCTTTGTGTCGGCCATACGACTCCTCGGGTCCTCGCAACGACGAGACTTTACCGTCCTGTCGCAACGTTTCCCAGCATCTTCAAAGAAAAAGGGGCCGGCTTTCGCCGGCCCCTGCCAACAATTTGAAACTTGTAACTTGAAACTCGAAACCGCTGTTAAAGAAGCGGCACGATCAGCAGCGCCACGATGTTGATGATCTTGATCAGCGGGTTGATGGCCGGGCCGGCGGTGTCCTTGTACGGGTCACCGACGGTGTCACCGGTCACGGCCGCCTTGTGTGCGTCCGAGCCCTTGCCGCCGTAGTTGCCTTCCTCGATGTACTTCTTGGCGTTGTCCCACGCACCACCACCGGTGGTCATGGAGATCGCCACGAAGATGCCGGTCACGATCGAGCCCATCAGCACGCCGCCCAGCGCCTTGATGCCGGCACCCGGGCCGAGCAGCCAGTTGAGCAGCACCACCACCACGATCGGCACCAGCACCGGCAGCAGCGACGGGATGATCATCTCCTTGATCGCGGCCTTGGTGAGCATGTCGACCGCCTTGGAGTAGTCGGGCTTGGCCTTGCCGGTCATGATGCCCTTGATCTCCTTGAACTGGCGCCGGACTTCGACCACCACGGCACCGGCCGAGCGGCCGACCGCTTCCATCGCGAAGGCGCCGAACAGGTACGGCACCAGACCGCCAATGAACAGGCCGATGATCACCGCCGGATCGGACAGCGAGAAGTCCTCCAGCTTGCCGAAGTGCTTGAGCTCGTGGGTGTAGTCGGCGAACAGCACCAGTGCCGCCAGACCCGCAGAGCCGATCGCATAGCCCTTGGTCACCGCCTTGGTGGTGTTGCCGACCGCGTCCAGCGGGTCGGTCACGTCGCGCACCTTCTTCGGCAGCTCGGCCATCTCGGCGATGCCGCCGGCGTTGTCGGTGATCGGACCGTAGGCGTCGAGTGCCACGATGATGCCGGTCATCGACAGCATGGCGACCGCGGCGATCGCGATGCCGTACAGGCCGGCGAGCGAGTACGAACCCCAGATCGCCAGACACACCGCGATTACCGGCGCGGCCGTCGACTTCATCGACACGCCGAGGCCGGCGATGACGTTGGTGCCGTGACCGGTGGTCGAGGCCAGGGCGATCTTGCGGACCGGGCCGTACTCGGTGGCGGTGTAGTACTCGGTGATCACCATCATGGCCGCCGTCAGCGCCAGGCCGATCAGGCCCGCGTAGTACAGGTTCATGGTGGAGACCGTCTGGCCGTCGAGCATGATGCTCTCGCCGAGCAGGTAGGTGGTCACCGGGTAGAACGCAATCGCCGCCAGCACGCCGGAGACGATCACGCCGCGGTACAGGGCGTTCATGATCTTGCCGCCCTCGCGCGCCGAGACGAAGAAGCTGCCGATCACCGAGGCGATGATCGAGACGCCGCCGAGCACCAGCGGGTAGACCGCGGCGTTGTCGGTGCCGGTCACCAGCAGGCCACCGAGCAGCATGGTGGCGATGATGGTTACCGCATAGGTCTCGAACAGGTCGGCGGCCATGCCGGCGCAGTCGCCGACGTTGTCACCGACGTTGTCGGCGATCACCGCCGGGTTGCGCGGGTCGTCCTCGGGGATGCCGGCCTCGACCTTGCCCACCAGGTCGGCGCCGACGTCCGCACCCT
>Ga0209293_10000025_pt1 | contig 20309 bp, 12 predicted proteins | sample Mud_0915_D1_FD_187690 | JGI IMG/M metagenome (GOLD analysis project Ga0209293, IMG submission 187690) | Wetland microbial communities from Old Woman Creek Reserve in Ohio, USA - Mud_0915_D1 (SPAdes) (version 2) | ecosystem: Environmental > Aquatic > Freshwater > Wetlands > Sediment ... | reverse complement strand
GGCCCCCGTGTTCGTCATCAACTACTTCACTCAGAAGCGGTGGAAAAAATGCGGAACTCCCCTCCGCCTTGATAATGCCTGGTTGAGACACCTCTTCCTGTTCTCCGGCTGGGTGACGATGGAGGTTCTCGTGATCGCCTACATCACTGCGTTCCAGACCGACATTGTCCATCCCTTTTGGCATCCGACCCGCTTGTTCGGCTACTACGCCACCCTTGCCCTGATGGTGGCCTCCACCAGCATGCTGTACAGCCGATGGTTCAAGAAGGAGGCGAAGATCCACCGATTTTCGGATTTTACGGATCTGTTCTTCCTGGTGTTGATCTTCACCATCGCCGTCACCGGCATCATGGTCCATATCTTCCGGCTTGCCGGGCTTCCGATCATGACCTACACCATCTATGTGATCCATGTCTCCATCTGTGTGGGCATGATCGTCCTGATGCTGCCCTTCGGCAAACTCTCCCATTTGATGTACAGGCCGTTGGCCCTCTTCTTTACCACGCTGAAACAAAAGGCGTTGCGGGATTCTCAGGTGGACCTGGCCACGATCCGGAAGGATATCGGTGATACTTTCCAGAGCTGCATGCAGTGCGGTATCTGCACCGGGGTTTGCCCCGTTGGCGAGATTGCGAGCTACAGCCCCCGGCAGATCATCCGCAATACTGCCTTGGACAGGGCCTCGAATGTGTCCGTCGACGAGGCTTCATGGACCTGCGCGACCTGCAACAGCTGCGTCGAGCACTGCCCCCGAGGTATCGGCATCCTGGATCTTCTCAAATCCGTCCGCGGCCATGTCGTCACTGCCGGATTGCTGCCGAAGTATTTTGAGAAACCGGTGAAGAGTCTGAAGGAAAACGGCAACCCATGGGGGGGAAAAAGTAAGGATCGCCTGGACTGGGTCAAGGGTGCGACGCTGCCGGCTTATACCAAGGAACATGAGTACTGCCTGTTCACGTGCTGCACCACGGCCTATGACACAAGCGCCGACAAAGGCAGCCAAAAAGCGGGTATCGCTCTCTTGCGCCTGCTCGATCATGCCGGTGTCTCCTTTGGAACTCTTGGAACAAAGGAGAGTTGCTGCGGCGACTTGGCCGATAAGATCGGTGCTGGGGATGTTTTTGCAGATTTGAGCAGGAAAAATACAGAGATGTTTCTGGGGGCCGGTGTCTCCAAGATCCTGACTGTCTCCCCTCACTGTCTGAATTCATTCAGGAAGAATTACGAAGGGTTGAAAAAGATACCCACGGTGCACTCGACCGAGCTTCTGGATGAACTGCTTCAGAAGGGGTCCATCAGACCCGTTAACAGACTTGATCTCAAGGTGACCTACCATGATCCCTGTTATCTTGGCAGGCATTCTTCCATCTATGATGCGCCCCGGAGAATCCTTAATTCCATACCAGGCGTAACCCTGATTGAAATGCAGAATAACAGGGAGCGGAGCTTTTGCTGTGGTGGCGGCAGCGGCGGACCGTGGAAGGACAGACTGGGTAAAGAGAGCCTTGGAGAGGTGCGTGTCAAAGAGGCTATCGGGACCGGCGCGAGTGTGATCGCCACGGCGTGCCCTTATTGCGTCCGACAGCTCAACGAGGCCGTCACCAAGCTTGGTGCCGGAAACAAAGTAAAAGTCCAGGACATATCAGAACTGCTTCTGCAGTCGGTTGATTTGTCTCATCAATCAGTGAAAACAGGAAACAGCAATAGGAGCTTTTCTCAGGGAGGTCTTCATGTCTGAGAGAATTGGGTTTTTCATCTGCCACTGCGGTATCAACATCGCCTCCAAGGTCAGAGTGAAAGATGTGGCGGAGTACGCAGCAACCTTGCCGAATGTCGTGGTCGCCAAAGATTATCTTTTCATGTGTTCGGATCCGGGACAGGATCTCATTGAAAAGGAGATCAGGAATCAAAATCTTACCCGTGTGGTTGTGGCCGCCTGCTCTCCCCGTATGCATGAAAAAACCTTCCGGGCCGCCTGCCAGAGGGCGGGGTTGAATCCCTATCGTGCCTTCCACATGGTCACTGTCCGGGAACATGCTTCCTGGGTGACGGAAAGCGAGGATGAGGCGACCGCGAAGGCGATGGTCATCGTCCGGGCCGGTCTGATGCGGGTCAGGAATCAGAGCGCGCTCATCCCGAGCAAATTCTCGGTCAATCCGAACACGTTGGTGCTCGGGGGCGGCATCGCCGGCATGCAGGCGGCTCTGGACATCGCCAGCTCAGGCAACAAGGCCTATCTCGTGGAACGGCAGCCCACCGTCGGGGGCCACATGCTTCAGTTTGACAAGACCTTCCCGACCCTGGACTGTGCGGCCTGTATCGGTACGCCGAAAATGGTGGCCGTGGGCCAGCACAAGAACATCCAGTTGATGACCAATACCGAGGTGGAGAGTGTCAGCGGTTTTATCGGCAACTTCAAGGTCAATGTCAATCAGCGCGCCCGCTATGTGAAGCCGAACTGTACCGGTTGCGGAGACTGCGCCAAGGTCTGCCCGGTCGAGGCCCCGAACGAATGGGATGTGCAGACGAGGATGCGCAAGGCCATCTATATCTCCTTCCCCCAGGCTGTGCCGGTCCGCTATGCGATCGACAAAAAGGATCGCGGTCCCTGCGTGCAGACCTGTCCGGCCGGCATCAACATTCAAGGGTTTGTCGCCCTGATCAAGGCCGGCAAGTACCTGGAATCCCTCAACCTGATCATGGAAACCATGCCTCTTCCCGGCACGCTCGGCCGTATCTGCCCGGCCCCCTGTGAGACAAGATGTCGCAGGCAGGAGGTTGATTCCCCGCTTGCGATCTGCCAGCTGAAACGATTTGCTGCAGACCACGTGGACTGGGCCACCTTGCCGGTGCCGGCCATCGAGAAAAAGCCTGAAAGTGAGAAGGTGGCCATCATCGGTGCAGGTCCGGCAGGCCTTTCCGCCGCCTACTTCCTTGCTAAAAAAGGGTATCATCCGACCATTTTCGACAAGGCGCCCTATGCTGGAGGCATGCTCCGGTTCGGTATTCCGGACTACCGGTTGCCGCCCGCGATCCTCGAACAGGAGATCGGTTATATCAAGCGGTTGGGTGTGGACATCGTACTCAATGCAACCATCGGCAAGGATCGTCCGGTTGCCGGTCTCTTGAAGGAAGGATACAAGGCCGTCTATCTGGCCGTCGGCGCGTGGAAAAGCATGAAGATGAACATCGAAAATGAAGATGCCGAAGGGGTTATGCACGGCATCGATTATCTCAACCGACTCAACCTGAAGCAACCGGTCAAGACCGGAAAGAAGGTCGTGGTCGTCGGCGGTGGCGACGTGGCAATCGACGCGGCCCGTGAGGCCCTCAGGCAGGGCGCTTCCGAAGTGAAGATCCTCTACAGACGAAGCCGCTCGGAGATGCCGGCGGTGACGCATGAGATTCTGGCCGCGGAGGAAGAAGGGATCAAAATCGAACTCCTGGTGAACCCCGTTGCGGTCCTGACCGAGGGTGGAAAGGTTTCGGGCATCCGCTGCATCAAGAACGAGCTCGGGGAGCCGGACGCATCCGGCAGAAGGAGACCGGTCCCGATTGCGGGTTCGGAATTCAATGTCGAATGCGACATGGTTATCCCGGCGATTGGTCAGCAGGTCAACAGCAGTTTCCTGGAAGGCACAGAAGGGGTCGAATTGACTCGCTGGGGAACGGTTGCGGCCGATCCGGTGACTTATCAGTCAGGCTTTCCGGGCATCTTTGCAGGTGGCGACCTATTGACTGGTCCGTCCATCGCTGTCGAAGCAGTGGCAGCGGGACACCAGGCCGCCATCTCGATAGAAAAATATCTGCTGGGCGAGGCGCTTGCAGAAAACAGACCTGCTAAACCGACAGGGAGTGACTGGAAACCGATTCCGAAAAAGGTTGAGCTTGTGCCTCGCGCGAAGATGCCTGTGCTTCCGGTTGGAGAGCGCAAGAACAGCTACAAGGAGATCGATCTGGGATTCAGTGAGGAGCAGGCCAGGACTGAGGCGGCCCGTTGCGTGGATTGCGGCGGCTGCTGCGAGTGTAAGCTCTGCGTCAATGAGTGCAAGGCCGGTGCCATTGACCATGAGATGACCGACACAAAGGAGACCATCGACGTCGGCTCCATTATTATCGCCACCGGTTTCGATCCCATGAATCCCGCCAAGATGACCCAGTACGGCTACGGCAAATACCGGAACGTCTTTACCAATATCGAATTCGAGCGTCTCTCCAACGCCACCGGACCGACTTCCGGCAAACTCAGGAAACGGGATCTGAAAGATCCGCTGAAGTTCACGGATCCGCCGAAGAGCGTGGCGATTCTCCATTGCATCGGCAGCCGCGACCAGAATTACCACGAATACTGCTCCCGCACCTGCTGCATGTACGCCCTTAAGTATGCGCATCTGCTGAAAGACAAATGCGGGCATGATACGGAGATCTATAACTTCTATATCGACATGCGCTGCTTCGGCAAGGGATATGAGGAGTTCTACAAGAAGGTCCAGGCCGAAGGAGTCAAGATGATCCGCGGTAAGGCCGGTTCTATCACCGAGGATGAAAACGGCATCCTGACCGTCAAGGGAGAAGACACTCTTTCCAACCGCCTGATCGAGGTCAAGGTGGATATGGTCATCCTCTGTACCGCTATGGAAGCCAGGCCGGATGCACCGGATGTCATGCGGAAGTTCGGCATAGGTATCGGTCAAGACGGATTCTTCCAGGAGGAGCACCCGAAATTGGCACCGGTATCCACTCCGACGAGCGGAGTCTTCCTTGCCGGGACCTGTCAGGGACCGAAGGATATCCCGGATACGGTGGCCCAAGCCAAGGGGGCGGCGGCGGAATGTCTAGCGCTGAGCTCCGCGGGTGAGGTCGAGATCCCACCCATGATATCCAGTATTGATCCTGACATATGCGTCGGTTGCCAGCTTTGTATAGGGCTCTGTGCCTATTCAGCCATTGAATTCAATCCCTATGCCGGAATCAGCGAAGTCAACAGCGCGATCTGCAAGGGGTGCGGAGCCTGTGCCGGCGCTTGTCCGAGCGGCGCTCCCAAGGTGAAACACTTTACTGATAAACAGATCTTTGCAGAGATCGATGGGATATTACTTCAAGAAGGAGCTAGCCGATGAGCGAGTTTGAACCAAAAATAGTGGCGTTTTTTTGTAATTGGTGCACATTCACCGCAGCCGATCTTGCCGGAACTTCCCGTCTTGCTTACCCTCCCAACCTCAAGATCATCCGGGTGATGTGCAGCGGCATGGTGGATCCGAAATTCGTGCTCAAGGCATTCCTGAACGGCGCGGATGGTGTGCTGATCGGCGGGTGCTGGCCCGGAGATTGCCATTACATCAACGGCAACCTGAAGGCACGGCGCCGGGTGGCCCTCCTCACCGAGGTCCTGAAACAGTACGGGATCGGAGAAGAGCGTTTCTGGCTTCGGTGGATTGCCGCCAGTGAGGGAAACATGCTGAGGGAAATTGCAGCGGACATGACGGCAAAATTGAAACAGCTTGGGCCAAGCCCCCTGCAGAACATCGCCCAAATGGCACTATGAAGACACGGAGATGACAGAAAATGGCTAAATTCGCAAAATTGTCTTTTAAAAAAGACGAATTGAACAAAGAACTGGCCGGTTTTTTCAAAGGTATGCTTGAAAAGGGTGCGGTCGACGCTGTCCTTGTTCCCATGGCTCAGCCAAAAAAAGGGGTCCGACTGGCGCTTGTGACCTCTCCTGAAAATGCCGCCAAGGTGGATCCTTTTGCCCCGGTCGCCGCTGTAAGCGGTGCAAAAATCGCCTCATCGCTGACCTCGCGACCCTCCGGCCGCAAGGTGGCGATGGTGTTGCGACCGTGTGAAATCCGGGCTGTGATTGAGCTCGTCAAACTGAAGCAGGTGGTTCTCGATGACGTGCTGCTCATCGGCGTGGACTGTTACGGCCGCTACGAAAACACGGATTTCGCAAAATTCCAGGAAAAGGGAGGGACCTCCGAGTCTTTCCTGGAGAACGCCCAAGCCGGAAAGACCGCCACTCAGGATGTGGACATCATCGGCGCCTGCAAGATCTGTGAATTCCCGACGGCTGAAGGCGTGGACATGCGGTTGTGTGCCATAGGCTCGGGAAGCGGCACGGTCTTCATCGAGGCCGTCACCAAAAGGGGTGAGGAAGCCCTGGAAAAATCAGGCCTGAAGCCGGGCGAGGTTCCTGCCGGGAGGGACGAGGCGGTGAAAAAGCTGGTTGCGGGCCGCACCGAGGCCAGGGACAAGAAATTCGAAGAAATCCGGAAGGAGGTCGGCACCTTTGAGGGGCTCGCCGACAAACTGTCAGCCTGCGTCAACTGTTACAACTGCCGGGTGGCTTGCCCGGTCTGCTATTGCAAGGAGTGTGTCTTTGTCACGGACACCTTCCGGCACACGGGCGAGCAGTTCATGATGTGGGCGGACAAGGCCGGCATGCTGAAGATGCCGAACGACACCTTGTTCTATCATCTGACCCGCATGACCCACATGAGCCTTTTCTGCGTCGGTTGCGGTCAGTGCACGAGTGCGTGCCCGAACGGCATCGATCTCATGCCGTTGTTCAGGGCCTGTGCCGACAAAACCCAAGCCCGATTCAACTACAAGGCAGGACGATCGGTCGAAGAAGAGCAGCCCATGGCCGGGTTCAAGCCGGATGAGCTGGTCGAAGTGACCGGTCAAGTCAAATAGGAGCGCTATCATGTCTGAAAAGAAAATAGGCTCAGCCCTCGTGGTGGGGTCAGGGATCAGCGGCATCCGGTCGGCCCTGGATCTTGCAGAGGCAGGATACCACGTGACCCTCATAGACCGGGCCCCTCACCTGGGAGGCGTGCTCTCCCAACTGGACTATCAGTTTCCCACGGACCATTGCGGCATGTGCAAGATGCTTCCGCTGGTCGATCGGGACTCTTCTTCTCAATTGTGCCTTCGCAAGGGGCTCTTTCATGAAAATATCGAAATCCTGCTCTCCACAGAACTCGTGAACCTTGAAGGGGAGCCTGGAAAGTTCCAGGCCACGCTTCGGCAAAAGCCCACCATGGTCAACGCGTCTCTTTGTATCGGGTGCGGGGCCTGCTCGCAAGTCTGCCCGGTGGAAGTGCCCGACGCTTTCAATGCGGGTCTGACCAAGCGAAAAGCCGTCTATCTCCCCGTTCCCCACAACATCCCGAACACCTATGTGGTGGACATGGCCGCCTGCACTTTGTGCGGTCAGTGCGAAAAGGCTTGCCCGACCCACGCCATTGACTTCGGAACCGAGGAGAGAAAGAAGTTCCGTATCCTCATCGTGGATGACGAGATGGTGGTGCGGGACTCCCTCAAGGAGTGGCTCGAAGACGAGGGGTTTCAGGCGGTGACGGCTGAGTCCGGAGCCCAAGCCATCGAGAGACTCACCAAGGAGCCGTTTCACCTCATGCTTCTGGACATCAAGATGCCGGGCATGGATGGGGTGGAAGTGCTCAGACGATCGAAAGAGATGAGACCGGACCTGCCCGTCGTCATGATGACCGCTTACGCCACGGTGGAGACCGCCGTGGAAGCCATGAAGATCGGGGCCATGGACTATCTCATGAAGCCTTTTAATCCGGACACCCTGGTGCCCCTCGTGGTCCAGCTCTTCCAGAAGATCGAGGGGGCCGGGGAGAGAAAGCTCCAGGTGGGTGCCGTAGTGTTCGCCGCAGGCTTTGAGTCCTACAACCCGGCCACAGGTAAAAACACCTACCGGTACGGTGAGCTTCCCAACGTGGTCACCAGCATCGAGTTTGAAAGGATCATCAGCGGCACCGGCGCAACCCAGGGCAGATGGATCAGGCCCAGCGATGGCAAAGAGCTCCGCAAAATCGCGTGGCTCCAATGCGTGGGCTCCCGCGAACCCCAGGCCAATGCGGACTTCTGCTCCTCCATCTGCTGCATGTTTGCGATCAAGGAAGCACTCCTCGCTAAGGAGAAGAGCAACGGTGCCGTAGACACGGCGATCTTTTACATGGACATGCGAACCTTTGGAAAGGATTTCCAGCGTTACCGGGACAGCGCAGAGAAGGATAAGGGCGTGCGGTTTGTGAGGAACCGGATCCACAGCATTGAAACCGGCAAAGCCGCAGGAGATCTGAAGATCGGCTATTCCGACCCGGCCGGGAACAGGCATGAGGAGGACTTTGATCTCGTAGTTCTCGCAACAGGGCAGCGGCCGCCTGCCGGCACGCAGGACCTGGCGGAGAAGACCGGAATGGAGCTGAACCCCTGGGGTTTCTGCAAGCTTCAGGACTTTTCCCTCAGCAGGACGAACAAAGAGGGGCTCTTCGTAGGAGGGTCTTTTTCCGGGCTGCGGGATGTCTCCGAATCCGTGATCCAGGCCAGCAGCGCTTCCCTCGAAGCCTCGAGGCTGATCCACTCCAAAGGAGGCGGCCTCTTCACCGTCAAGCCCGGCGCGGAGAAAGCCTTCCTTGATGTTTCAAAAGAACCGCCCCGCGTTGCCGTGGCCCTTTGCTCCTGCGGGGATTCCGCTCCAGAGGGTGTGGATCTTGAGGGGCTGTCGGCCTGGGTAAAAGGCCAGGCATCCGTGACCCAGGTGCACAGAGTCCGGCATCTCTGCACCCAGGAAGGATGGGAAGAACTCCGAAACGCCATGAAAACGGGCAGTGCCAATCGTCTCCTGGTGTCTGCATGCATGCCCTATCTCTATGCCCCACGGCTCAAAACGCTGGGTGCAGAGATCGGCCTTCAACCCAGGCTGATGGAGGTCGTGGACACACGGGCTTTTCTTTTTCCAATCGCCGACGGCGACCGCGTCCGCGTTGATCAGGACATTCGCATGGCGCTGTCCATGGGACTGAGCCGGTTGAAAACGATGGACACTGCTGCCACGCCGACCCGGAGGATCATTCAGAAAGCGCTTGTCGTTGGAGGCGGCATTGCTGGGATGAGCGCTGCCCTTGCCATCGCAGATCACGGTTTTCACGTGGATCTCGTGGAAAAGGGCCAGGAACTCGGAGGCAATCTTCGGGAAATCCATCGAACCATCGAAGGCACCGACCCTCAGGATCTGCTTCAGAAGACCCTGGCACGGGTCGAAAAGCACCCGCAGATTGAAGTGAGCAAAGGAGCCGCTGTCAGGGCCTCTCGCGGTCATGCCGGCCATTTCTTCACCGTGATCGCAAAGGCCGACGGGAAACTGGAGACCTTGGAACACGGGATTACGATTCTGGCCACAGGCGGCAAAGAAGCCACGACGGAGAGCTATGCCTATGGGAAGAGCGAGGCCGTGATGACTCAGCACGAACTGGAGAAGAAGCTCCACGACGGAAGCCTCGACCCGGCCAAGATGACGTCCGTCGCCATGATCCAGTGCGTGGATTCGAGGGAAGAGCCCCGCAATTACTGCAGCCGCCTCTGTTGCACCTCTGCCCTCAAGAACGCGCTTCACCTCAAAGAGCAGAATCCGGAACTCGAGATTTACATCCTCTACCGGGACATGATGTCCTACGGGTTCCTTGAAACTTATTTCACCCAGGCGCGCCGAAAAGGAGTGATGTTTATTCCTTATGAGGTCAACAGCAAACCCAAAGTGGAGGTTGAGAACGGCCGGCCGACCCTTATCGTCAGAGATCCCATTCTCGGCAGGGACATTGTTGTGAAGCCGGATGTCCTTGCTCTGAGCACCGGGATTATCCCCAATGAAGGCCCCTCCCTCAGCCGTCTCTTCGGGGTCGAAACCAACCAGGACGGTTTCTTCCTTGAGGCCGAATCCAAGTGGCGCCCTGTGGATTTCATCAAAGAGGGCCTGTTCATGGCAGGCTTGGCCCATTCTCCCCGCACCCTTACGGAGTCCGTGGCCATGGCGCAAGCAGCCGCCCAGAGGGCCCTGAGAATCCTGAGCAGCGAACGGCTGGCGAGCGGCGGCCTGGTGGCGGACGTGCACCCGAGCCTTTGCTGTGTTTGTGAGCGGTGCGTGGCCGCCTGTCCTTACGGAGCGAGGCAGGTGGACGAGGAAGAACACAGAATCGAAGTGGATGAAATCATGTGCCAGGGCTGTGGAGCCTGTGCAGCGACCTGCCCCAATGGCGCAGCCGTGCTGAAAGGCTGCAAGGACCGGCAGGTCCTTGATGTGATCGACGCCGCCATGGCTTGAGGACCAATGTCATTCGGCTCTGAAGAATCCGGGTTCAGGACAGGTGCCTGGTGAGGAAGTGTAAACTAAAGGAATGGAGGGTTATGAATGGAACCTATCGTAGTGAATCGCAAGGAGAGCAAGCTTCGTGTGGCACCGGAATGGGCGGATGTCTGCTTCACCTGCGGAACCTGTGCAAGCGGATGCCCTGTAACCGGGGTGGATGGGATGGACCCCAGGAAGGCGGTCCGCATGGCTGCCCTCGGCCTTGATCAGGAGCTCATCGACTCGAGATTCCCCTGGATATGCACCCTGTGCGGACGATGTGAGTACGCCTGTCCCCAGGGAGTGGAAATTCTCAAGATGATGCGTAGAGCCAGGGGGCTGCGCGAGAGAGACAAGGTCCCAGGCCCCATCCACAAGGGTGTGGTTATGGACCTTCAAAGGGGAAACAACCTTGGCATCCCTAAGACTGATTTCGTCTTCCTTCTTGCAGACTTGAGCAGGGAGCTTGAGGCGGATGGTTTTCCCGGGTTCTACGTGCCCGTGGACAAGAAAGGCGCCAATGTGCTTGTCACCATTAATTCCAAGGAGCCTTTTGGAGAGCCTGACGACATGAAATTCTGGTGGCGCATCTTCTATGCGGCCAAGGAAGACTGGACCGTGCCTTCCGTGAATTGGGAGGGCGTCAACTGGGGGCTCTTCTCAGGGGATGACGAGTCCATGAAGACGCTTGTGGGCCGCATCGTCGAGCACATGGAGAAGCTGGAGTGCAAGACACTCCTCTTGCCCGAGTGAGGGCACGCCTACTATGCGACCAGGCTTGGTCTGCAAAACTGGTTTCCAGAAGTTCTCAAGAAATACAAAGTTGTCTCCGTTCACGATCTGCTCAAGGAGTATATCGAGACGGGAAGAATCAAACTCGACAAAACCATCCACGAGGAACTCACGACCGTGCATGACCCTTGCAACTACGGCAGGAAAGGCCAGAAGGCCTTCGGCCATGGCTACTTTGAAGAACCCCGGTGGATCACCCAGCAGTGCTGCGAGCATTATGTCGAAATGTATCCCAATCGGATGAACAACTATTGCTGCGGCGCAGGCGGCGGCGCCTGGGCCATGCCTTACTCGGACGAGAGGATCTACTATGGGAGGGTCAAGGCCCAGCAGATCAAGGACACGGGCGCGAAGCTCGTCATTGCGCCCTGCCACAACTGCCGCGACCAGATCATGAAAGGCCTGACCAAGGAATATGGTCTCGACATTGAGACCAAGTATCTGTGGGAACTTGTGGCCGATTCCCTCGTCGTGGAGCCCTGGAGCGATGAGGAAGTGGAAAAAGCGCATGCCCTTCGGGATGCCCAGTATGAAAGGGATGAGATCGTTTTTGATGAGGAAGAGGAATCAGAAGAGTAGAAAGACTGCCGACATGGCCGAATGGACAGGAACAGAGCCCCGTTCACGGCGGGGCTCTTTTATTTTGAAGGTGGGGAAGGGATCCCATGAAGGACGAGAAAAAGAAGGCTCCCTCGAGCAGTGAGAAGCTGGGCCTCAATCTGGCGATCGTCGGAGGCGGCCAGACATGCAAGTCTTTTCTGGAGCTTCTTCGAGAAGAGCCCTTTCCCAATCTCAACATAGCGGTCCTCGGGGTCTGCGATATTGATCCTCAGGCGGAGGGTCTCCGCATGGCCAGGGAGATGGGAATCTATACCACCAGCGATTTTCAAGACCTTTGCAGACTCCGGAATCTCGATGCCCTTGTTGAACTTACGAACTCCAGCGATGCCCTTATCGAGCTCGCCCGTTTGAAGCCGGAGGGCGTGGGTATTCTGGACCACAACATCAGCCGGTTCCTTTCCCTCCTGGGTCAGACGCAGAAAAGCCTGCGGAATGCCGAGCACCAGGCAGCCTTTGAAAAAGGGGTTTCCGAGTTCTTGATTCAGCAGGCTAACGAACGCATCGTGGTGGTGACCCCTGAGTTCAAGATTCTTGAGGCCAATGGCCAGTACCTCAAGGCCGTAGCCAAGTCCAGAGAAGAGGTTGTCGGCGCCCATTGTTATGAGATCACCCATGGGCTCACGGCCCCCTGCGCCAGTGTTTATCCTGAACTGGGATGCCCCCTTGTGGAAACTCTGAGGACAAATGAGTCGGCCCACGTCATTCATGAGCATCCCTCCCAAGACGGGCAAGCCACGTACTGCGATATGGTCACCTACCCGCTGAAAGACCGATCGAAAGAGATCGTGGGTATTATTGAAGTCTGGAGGGATATCACCCGGGAACTGACCTCTCGATGGGAGCGTCGGGTCAAGGAGATCAAGGCCGACATGGGCAAGTTGATTCAAGAGGACCGAATGATCTCCCTCGGCAAGCTGGTGGCGAGCAGTGTTCATGAAATCAACAACCCGATTCAAGGGCTACTGACCTTTAGTCGTCTTATGGAAAAGACCCTGGAAAAAGGTCAGCTGGGCCCGGTCGATCTGGAAGAATTCAGGACCTATCTTCCCCTGATGACCAGTGAACTGGAGCGGTGCGGAAACATCATCTCCGGGCTCCTCTCCTTTTCTCGTTATTCCGGCGTCGAATACAAGAGCATGGACCTGAACGAAGTTCTCAAGCAGGTGCTGACCCTCAGCCAGCACAAGATGGAAATCCAGAACATCCGTTTATGTGTGACGCTTGCTCCGGAACCTTTGATTGTCGAAGGTGATATGAATCAGCTCCAACAATGTTTTCTCAATATCATCTTCAACGCCATCGAAGCCATGCCGCAAGGGGGTGAATTGAGCCTCGCCTCTGATTGGGACACCGGTTTTGACAGGGCTCTCGTCACGGTTCGGGATACGGGGTGTGGTATCTCTGAAGGGAATCTGGATCATATCTTCGATCCCTTTTTCACCACCAAACAGGAAGGGGAAGGCATAGGACTCGGTTTGTCCATCGTGCACGGCATTGTCAAGGCACACAAGGGAACAATCAAAGTGGAGAGCAAAGTTGGAGAAGGGACTGCCTTCACCTTGAGTTTTCCTGGTCCTTAGTGCGCACGAAGACAATATTTCTTCGGGGAGTCTCGCCATGGAAGACAGAATGACCATCATGGTTGTGGATGACGAACGGATTGTTCGGGAATCCTTTGTGCAGTGGTTCAGGAAATCGGGTCACAAGGCGGAGGCCGCGGCATCCGGCTTCGATGCCCTTGAACTGCTGGCAAAAATGCCTTTTGATTTGCTCTTCGTGGATATCAAGATGCCGGGCATGAACGGCATCGAGCTGCTGGGAAAGGTCAAGCAGGAATACCCCGATACGATGGTCGTCATCATCACGGCCTACGGCTCCATTGAAACAGCCGTCCAGGCCATGAAGGCAGGGGCCGTCGATTACCTCCTCAAGCCCTTCAAGCCGGATCAGCTCTCCCTCGTCCTCGAGAAGGTCACCCAGCAGAAGAGGTTGGCTTCTGAGATTCAGTATGTGAAGGGGCGACTGGACCAAATGACACGTTTCGACAATATCATCGGCCAATCCAAGCCCATGCAGGACGTCTTTGATCTGATCCCGGAAGTCGCACAGAGCGATTCGACTGTTTTAATCCAGGGGGAAACCGGCACCGGGAAAGAACTGGTGGCCAAGGCGATTCACGCCAAGAGCAGGAGAGCTCAACTGCCGTTCATTGCCATCAACTGCGGCGCGATACCTGACACCCTCCTCGAAAGCGAGCTCTTCGGGTATCAGAAGGGGGCCTTCACAGGAGCCGAACGGCCCCGAAAGGGATTCTTTGAGGTCGTTTCAGGCGGCTCGCTCTTTCTGGACGAAATCGGTGAAGTCAGCCGGAAGATGCAGGTCGATCTCCTGAGAGTGCTGGAGGAGAAAAAAATTACCAAGATCGGCGACCGTTTCCCCATTGACGTTGACTTCAGGCTCATCTCGGCAACGAGACGGGACTTGATGCAAGAGGTTTCTGAGGGCTCCTTTCGGGAAGACCTTTTTTATCGGTTGAATGTCATTACCATCACGATTCCCCCGTTGAGAAAGAGAAGGGAGGATATCCCCCTGCTGGTCCGGCATTTTCTTGAAAAGTACAGCCAGCAAACGACCAAGAGAGTAGATCACCTCACCAAGGACGCCATCCAACTTCTTCAAGACTATGATTGGCCGGGAAACGTGAGGGAACTGGAAAACGCCGTGGAGCGAGCTGTGGTCCTCTCCAAAGCCAGGACGCTCAGCAGCGGCGACTTTTCTTTTTTGAGGGCCGCTGCTGCTCAGGCTCTAAGACCAAGATCCTTGCGGGAGATGGAAAGGGACCATATTCAAGGTGTTTTGGAGGAGTCAGAGTGGAATGTGACCAAGGCCGCGAAAATCCTGGATATCAACAGGGTCACCTTGCATAAGATGATCAAAAGGCACCAGTTGACAAGGCCCTGACCCCATCACCCCGGAAAAACCTCATCGTATGAACTCAGGCCTTAAACCCATAGGAGTCGTCCCCCTAGGAGAGGTTTGTGAGCTGACCGTCAAGTCCATTGCCGCTAACATTCTCGGGTACCTTCATCTCGACACTCTCATCCTTCCGCCCATGGAACATCCGATGTACGCGTACAATGAAAGACGGCATCAGTATGATGCAGGCGCGATGATCACCGCCATGGAATCCCTGTCTTTCCCTCAGTGCGATAAGATCGTCGGGGTTGTGGACCTGGATCTCTTCATCCCCATCTTCGCCCATGTGTTTGGAGAAGCGCGGCAGGGGGGCAGGGCTGCCCTCGTTTCCATCTCCCGTCTCAAGCCTCCCTCCTTGACCTCTCAGGAAGCCTTGAACCTTCAGATGGAAAGGGCTGCCAAGGTAGCCCTCCATGAGCTTTGCCACCTGTATGATCTCCACCATTGCATGGAAGGCCTCTGTCTCATGCATTTTTCCGGGGGTCTGGAGGACCTGGATCAAACCCCTCTCTACCTCTGCCGCTACTGTTCGCTTTATCTCCGCGACGCCCTCAGCGTCAAAAGGCGCCATCAGAGGGCGGCGGAGAAGAACACCTGATGCGCCTGATCTCAGGCCTTTTCCGTGTGCAAGAAGGTCTTTACCAGGCGGTCCCAGCCGAGATCTGGGAATTGGTCATACAGGTCGCCGATTGCTTCGGCGCCCGTTGCAGCCAGCCTGTCGTACTCCGGTCCTATGAGCGACAGGAGCTTTTTGCTTTCCTGTTCCACCCAACGGATGCTCTCATTTCCGAAGTAGAGGCGTTTGAGATCTCTTTTGGGCATCTTCGGTTCCAAGACCATGAGCCAACCCTCGTGATAGGGATCTTCCTGGCTGATTTCCGGATGCTCTTTGGCCCGCTGGTTAACGGCAAGCACGGTTCCTGAAACCGGCGACAATATGGCCGCCTTGTGCTCGCCCCTTTCAAAAAACCACCCCACCTGATTTTGGACTAACTTGGATCCCAGATAGGGAAGCTCCACGGACTGCGGAGCTCCAAAGACCTTGACCAGAAAGTCGTCGAACCCGACCATAACGCGCCCGCTGTGCTCGAACCGCGCCCAGCAATGGCCCATGTGGTAGTAATAGTCCTGCGCCATTCGGTAGCCTGAGGCTTGGTTCACCTTTGGCGCCTGCGGCAGCTCAAGCAGATCCGCTTCATCCAGCATCTGATCATAAGCACAGTGATAGCATTCGTAGTTCTTGGTGCAAACCTTCGGCGCAGTCACTCGCCCGGTGAGAGCGTGGCGACAAGGCCGTGATGCATCTGCATAGTTCCACTTGAGATGCTCGACCCAGGAGGTCTCTCGCTTTTCCTGGGATTGGGCCTCCGGTTTCATAGCCTTTTTCATGCCCTTGTCAAAGGGGCAACTGTAGCAGTCATAGGCATTGTCACAAAGCCGGAAATTGACCACCCCGGCCTTCATCCAGATGCACTCCTCTTCCACGACCTGAAATCCCTTGACCGCCTTCTTTGCGCTCTCTTGGCTTTTATCTGTTTTCTCTTTCATGGCCCATCAATCTCCTTTCGAGTCAATCGTCTTTCCATGGCCTTTCTTTCATGCGGCTATGGTCAGAATCCTTTGGTCATCCTCTTCTATGAGCTCGATCCACTGATCAAAGGCACAGTGCCAGCATTCACGGTTTCTGAGGCAGAATCCGGGACGCTTAAAGCCCTTTCCTGAAACATGGACGCACTTGTCAAGAAGGCCTGGTCTCAATTCCGGCGTTTGTTGAACCCTATCTTTCATCTAGGTCACCCCCTTTGCTCGACTGGATCGCATTTGCATGCGGCTCTTTGTTACTCTCATTAAGAGCAAAAGGGGTGCCATGGTGGCTCTTTTCTGTTAACATATTGATATTAATTGGTTTTATATCATTGGGATGGCTTTGGGGCGGTGAAAAGCGCCGGGGCTAGCTCATAAAACGGCTACACGCTAAATCGGAGATCTTTAGGGACATTGAAGTAATCCAATATTATTATGCAGTTGGAATGACGGTGCAAATGGCTACATCCCCTGTAGCCGTTGGCTACAGGGGAGGGACTCACAAGATATGAGTCCTAGCCTTGAGAACTTTTTCGACGGGGCCAAGGACCGGCCTGGACATTGAGAGCAAAAATCTGCGGGAGCAGGCCGTTCTAGATTTTCGTTTTAAGGTCTGCTGGCAGCCTGATGGTGAATGTTGCGCCTTGGCCTGCCTCGCTTCTCACTTCGATGGTTCCCTTGTGCTTGTCCACGATCCCGAAGACCGTGGATAGGCCCAGACCCAGCCCCTTGCCGTCCGTCTTGGTGGTAAAAAAAGGCTCAAAAATGTGAGGCAGGTTTTCTTTGGAAATGCCACAGCCCGTGTCGCTGACTTTGATTTCAACGACATTCGTCCTGGGGTTGAAACCGCTTCCAAGGGCAAGGGTCCCCCCTTCTGGCATCGCGTCAATGGCATTGAACAACAGATTGATGATGCACTGCTGGAGCTGATTGAAGTCCCCTTGGATCAAGGGAATCTTGGAATCCAGTTCTGTCTTTGTCTGGATGTTCTGAAGCGCCATTTTGTGCTGGCTCAACATGAGGCTTCTTTCCAGCAATTCGTTCACGTTTACCTCGGCGAATTCCATCTTCGATTTCCTTGAAAAGGCGAGAAGATTGCTCACGATTCGGGAGCAGCGGTCGGTTTCCTTTTCCACGACTCCCAGATAATTCTGGAACTTTTCTAGCTGCTCAAGGTTCGGCGCACCACGGCCCATAATCTTGATCATCAGCCGGACATAGTTCAGGATGCCGGCAAGAGGGTTGTTGATCTCGTGAACCACACTGGCCGCAAGCCTCCCAAGGGACATCATCTTGTCCTGGTGAAGAAGCTGGACCTGATCAGCACACTGCTGTTCCAATCTCCTCATCTCGCGCAGATCCCTGATAAAGCTGACCATGCCCACATCTTCCCCTTCTTCGAACAGAACCGTCGCAGAAAGCTGGACAGGGATCATATCGTGTTTCTTGCTGAGGAGATTCGCCTCAAAAAGATAGAGTCGATTTCGTCCACCGTATTCTTCGGATGCAAGGGCTTCACGAAATCTCTGCGCCTCGCCCGGCGCGAAGAGCCGCGAGAAAGGCATGGTGCGAACCACCTCGCCTTTGGAATAGCCGACCATGCGTTCGACGCTTCTGTTGTACGTGACGACTACTCCCGCTTTGTCGCACCCCAGGATCCCGTCGATGGAACTGTCAATGAGATTCTTTTGGAAATTGAAAGTCCTTGCCAGCTCCTCTGCCGTGCTCATCCAGCGCTCTTCAAGGATGGAGGTGTAGTCCTGCAGCTCCTTTCTCGTGGTGAAGCGCTCCTTCGCCCTGTCCAAAGCAATGAGAAGAGCATCCGTGTTGATGGGCTTAGTGATGAAATCAGACGCATCGAGCCGCAATGCTTGGACGGCGATGTCGATTTCCCCGTAGGCCGTGACCACGATCACCTCTTTGTTGGGATCCTGCTCCTTGATTCTTCGGAGCACCTCAATTCCATCCATGCCCGGCATGCGAATATCGGTAATCGTGATCTGCGGCGATTCCTTCGCGCAGAGCGACAGGGCTGTCTCGCCGTCCGCAGCGGTCAGCACCTGGTATCCGGCATCCGTCAAAGTGATCTCCATCACCTTGCGGATGCCCTCCTCGTCATCAACAAAAAGAACTTTCCACACTTTTCGCTCAGCTCCCATGATCCTCTCCCTGGGTTGGTTCAAACCGAACACCACAGTCCTCAAAGTTCTCTAAGAGAGAATATAACTTATTGATTCCCTTGCAGCAACCGGAATGAATGCGAGGAGAAAGACCCTGCTCCCTTTCACAGGCGTTTTTTCTCAGTAGGCCCAGTAAAGAGCCCGTGTGGCGAGGGCCATCAGCGTTCCGATGGCAGTGTTGAAAAACAGGGTAAAGAGCATGCCCCGGTTCCCGATGGTGGAGCGCAACATGCCCAGCGTTGCAAGGCAGGGGATGTAGAACAGGCTGAAGACCGTAAAAACCATCATTTGTTCCTCTGTCATGACGGAGGAAAAGTTGGTTGTCCCAAGAGCCTGGACAAGCATGATAATCGCCAGCTCCTTTCTCAAAATGCCGAAAATGAGGGTGATGCCCACTGCCGAAGGAAGGCCCAGCAGCCCGCTGGTGAAAAAAGAGAGGATCCCGTTGATACGCGCAGCGAGATGGAAATATTCCAGGAGGCTGAGGATGACGCTTCCCGCAATCAGAATAGGCCAGGCGATGAGGACAAATTCCCGGAGGCGGAACCAAACTTTCCTCAACACGGCTGAGAACTGCGGTGACTTGTAGCTCGGCATTTCGAGGATCATACCCGGCGAGACGTCGGGCATGTAGCGTGAAAGGATCTTGCCTGCCACTGCAATGACCACGACGTTGAGAATGTAGAGCAAGAGGGCCTTGAGAGGTCCAAGGTAAAAAGCCACCAGGGCAAAGATAACGGTCGTCCGAGCAGCGCAGGGGATAAGGGTGACGAGCACGGCGGTGATAAAGCGGTCCCTGGCTCTTTCCATGATTCTCACGCCCATGATGGCAGGAACATTGCAGCCATAGCTCAGCACGAAGGGGATGATGGATTTTCCGTGGAGCCCGATGGAGTGCATGATGGAATCCATGAGGAAGGCAGCCCTTGGAAGGTATCCGATGTCTTCCAGCAGGGAAAGTCCCAAGAGAAAGGGAATCAAATAGGGCAAGACGATTCCGATGCCGCCGGAAAAACCCTGGAACAACCCGTTAACGACAGTGAACAGAAGAGACTCCTTGCTGAGGTGGACGCCCAGATAAGCTGCGAAGTGCTCGAACAAGGCGAGGATCGGTTCTTCTATGTGCTTGCCAAGACTGAAAACAATCCAAAAAAAGAAGAAGAGAACTCCCGCCAGAAACGCATACCCCAGATAATGATGCATGAGGTATTTGTCGATCTGCTCTCTGAAAGGCTTCGTACCACGTGGTTTGACTTTGGCCACGTGCTCAAAAAGATTCATGGCCAGGGAATGCCGCTCCGACGACACCACCATGTCCGAAGGCCTTCCGTGGCACTCCGACAACATGCTTCGCAAGCGTTGGAGGTCACTCATGATGCCAGGGTTGATTTCTCGCACAGCTTGCTCGAACTCCTCGTCCTCTTCAAGCAACCTGATGGCCAGGAACCTCTGGGGCACTCCCAGTCTCGTTGCTGTGGCAACCCCAAGAAGATCGGCAAGTTCTGAAACGATACGTTCCACATCCAGGGACAGATAATGAATTTTGCCTTTATTTCCGCTTTTGGCCGTCTCCAAGGCTGAATGGAAGAGTTCCGGAACTCCTTGCCCTCGAATCGCGATGGTGGGAATCACAGGAACCCCCAAATCCTGCGACAAGTGGCCCACGTCGATCTCCACGCCCTTCTTCGCAGCTTCGTCGATCATATTCAGGCAGATGACCAGAGGAATCTTGAGTTCCAGAAGCTCCAGGGTCAGTTCGAGGCTCCTTGAGAGAACAGAGGCATCTAGGATATTGATCACAAGATCCGGTTTCTCACGGATGAGATACCGGCGAGCCAGGATCTCCTCTCTTTCTGAAGTGGAAACAGAATAGATCCCGGGTAAATCGACGAGTGTGAAGCTGTCCCCGTTCAAATTGACAGGGCTTGTCACGTAATCCACTGTGGTGCCCGGGAAGTTGGAGACGATGGTCTTGTATCCAGCCACGCTGTTGAAGAGAG
>Ga0209293_10000021_pt1 | contig 23950 bp, 19 predicted proteins | sample Mud_0915_D1_FD_187690 | JGI IMG/M metagenome (GOLD analysis project Ga0209293, IMG submission 187690) | Wetland microbial communities from Old Woman Creek Reserve in Ohio, USA - Mud_0915_D1 (SPAdes) (version 2) | ecosystem: Environmental > Aquatic > Freshwater > Wetlands > Sediment ... | reverse complement strand
GCAAGCCCAGGGCAAAAGCGAAAGCGTCAGGCAATGGATAGAGCGATTGGTCAACGGGCTGACCGTGGGTGGGATGTTTGTGGTGTTTGGCGTTCTTCTTCTCGGAAAAAATCTGGTGCCCTTGGTTTTGGGTGCTGCCTATCAGCCCGTGGCAGCCAATTTGTTCCCCCTTTCCCTAACGCTGTGGGCTCAAGTCTTGAGCAGTGTAGCCATTCTGCTGACGCTCGTTACCAATACTCCAAAAATAGCAGTGATGTCGGCGTTCATGCGTCTCGCCGCGCTCTGGATTTTTGGGCCTTTCCTTGTTGCCAAGTGGGGAAGCCTCGGAGGGTGCTTCGCTGTCCTGTTCGCATCGGCCATCCATGCAGGCTATTTAACATGGCGCATGAAAGGGATGATCACCTATTCGTTAAGAAAGTGGGCATCGATTATTGCTTTGGGATTCATTTTCCTTCCGCTGTTGTGGCTGCAATCTTCATGGCTCATCAATGCTTTGCTTTACGCAGTCTTCGTAGTAGGTTATTCTGTTGTTTTACTTCTTTTACGGTTCGTTACGTTCTCTGAAGTGGCCGCGTTGGCCCAAGCGTTTCGCTCAAAAAATGCGACGTTCAACGGGTCGAAAAGTGTGAGGGAAGAATATCTGGATGGCTGAGAACAGAAGTATCCAGGAAGTATTACCCGAAACATATCAGTTTCAGGACCTACAGAAATTATGGAGAGCCCATAGTGACTCCGTCAACAAGGCTCTCGTTGCTCGATGGCGCCCGGCGGGACAAATGGATACGGTCCTCAAAACGGACCTGTTTGACGAAGCGGTCAGCGATGGATTGTCCCCACTCCTAAACTCTCTGGCGGAAAGAGTCTTTTACACGGACTCCGCCCTGGAAGTCTACGAGATGGCAAGGGGGCGTTATGCTCGTCTGCAAACGATTGGAGCTGACGTTCGCGATTTGCCCTTTGCCAACAGCATCTTTGATGCTATCATTTCTAATTCAACGCTCGACCACTTTGAATCGCCTGGCGATCTCTCCGGTAGTCTGCAAGAACTTTTTCGGGTGCTTCGTCCGGGGGGCCAAATGATTCTTACCCTCGACAATCGATCGAATCCAATGATCCTCTTGCGAAATTGGCTCCCTTTTTCTTTGTTAAAACGACTAAAGATTGTCCCTTACTATGTCGGAGTTACCTTGGGACCTCATCGGTTGCAATCTCTTCTCAAAGAGACCGGATTTGATGTGATCGAGGTGGACGCTATCATGCACTGTCCGCGCGTGCTGGCCGTCAGGGTAGCCCGCTGGGTAGAAAGACATGCCTCACTCAGGACACAAAAATCTTTCTTGCGTCTTTTGATGGCTTTTGAAGGGTTATCCCGTTTACCAACGCGCTTTCTGACCGGATATTTTGTCGCGGTCAAGGTAAGGAGACGTTGAAATTTCCTGGACCTGGAAGATTGAACCGTAGTAAGTTAACCTTTGACGTCCAATGGAATCGGCAGGTTGTTATCAAATGTGGCAGGAAAGAATTTAGGGAGTTTGAAAATGGAAATAGACAAAACCATCAAGGGACGAAGGTCTATCAGAAGATATCAGGACCGGGATATTCCGGATTCCGTGATCAAGGAATTGCTCAGTTTGGCAATCCACGCACCCTCCTCGATGAATGGTCAGCCCTGGTGTTTTATTGTGGTCAGGGCGGAAAAGACAAAAGAGCATCTGGTGGAAATCAAAAATCGATATTGTCCTGTTGAAAAACAGGACTATCAAGCTGATTTTTTACGGAAGGCCCCGGTGATCATTGTCGTTTGCGTGGATAAAGAAAAGTCCTATGAACGAGAAATTGAGAATGGGGTTTTGGCGACATCGAATCTCATGCTAGGAGCCTACAGCAGGGGATTGGGAAGCGTCTATCTGTCCGCCTACCGAACAGGAGAGCCGGGGATCTTGCAAGAGGTGAGGCAGGTTTTGAATATCCCTCAAAACATAGACCCGATCACCATCATCCCTTTAGGTTATCCGGATGAGATTCCCGAGCCGAAGACGTTAAGATCCTTAGAGGAGATGATTTCTTATGAAACTTTCCGTGGGGAATAGCTTAGATCTGGACAGAGTCATTGATCCAGAATACAAAACGGAAGCAAGTATCGTTCTTCGATACAGGAATGCATTTCAGTTTGGAATGACCGCCGGGGAAGATTCGGAATATAAGAAGTGGCTACAGAGGACAAGCATCAGGGAAGGGGCAAGAATCTTCCCATTGTTGGCCTACAAAGGAGTGGCAATCTTCATTTCAGATGAAACCTCCTTGATGTATACAAAAACATTGAAGTCCATTGATGGATGCATTACCACAGCAAAATGTAAATTGAACGGTTATGAAAGGGTGGTGTTTGAATCCGGTGGCAATACGGGAACGGCTCTCACGCAATATGGTATCCGGGCGGGATTAGAGACATTTATGTTTATTCCCGAAGAAAATCTCTCTCTGTTAAACAGCAGAATCTTCAAATCGGAAAAAGCCCATCTTTTTTCGGTAGAGAAACCCAACCTTGTGAAGAAGGCCGCCCGTTTTTTTGTGACCCAGAATGGGTGCAGACATATCCCGGAAAGGGATTGGCGTTATGAGGCCTCGATGTTTAGAGGTTCTTTTATCCTCGAGCATTTACTGAAAAAGGATAAATTTGACTGGGTCACCCAAACCATCAGTGCAGGCTTTGGACCTATCGGTATTTACAGGGTTTTAAAGAAATTCGAAAAAGAGATCGGGCAACTTCCCCGGTTCCTGGGTATTCAACAAGAAGCGAATTCTCCTCTATTTAGAGCCTGGAAAAAGACGGAAGCAGAAACGGAACGGGCTAAAATCAATTCCACGGATAAGTTGTTGGCAAAGGTGATGTATGATAGCCATCCGCAGACTTACGGGACTTTTGAAGAATTTACACGTACCCTTGAGGCCACCGGGGGAGACCTGACTACCGTCAATCATCAGGAATTTACCGATTTCTTGGAAAAAACTCTTAATGGTAAGACTTTTTTAGATTTTCTTAAAGAACAGGGGATTGAAATTACGGTAAGGGGAGGAGAAGTCGTTGAAAAAACAGGGTTGATCTCTCTGGCGGGTGCCCTGAAAGAAATAGATAGGGGGAAAATTGCCAAGGGAAGTAAAGTCTTATGCTGTCTAACGAGTGGTATCAGCGAAGCAGATGGAAAGGCAAAACCTGAATTGAGAATTGCAAAATTGGATGACTTAACCGAAACCTTAAATAAAATGGCATAGCCGAAATGTTCGAGAAGGTTCATTCTAATAAGCGAATCGGCATCAAAGACTCCACCCTAAGAGAGGGGCTGGACGTCCCGGATGTTCATTTCTCATCCGAGCAAAAACTGAATATCGCAAAATGGATGGATCAGGCGAACGTGCCCGAAATTGAGGTGGTGGCACCCGGCAAAGTTTTTCAAGATTTAGAATTTGTTAAAAAGCTAAAGGCAGAGGGTCTGAACACCAGGACTTCAGGACTTGTTTATTCGTTTAACAGCCAAGCCCGGGAAGAAATTAAAGAGGCAAGCAAGTATTTGAACCGATTTGACCTGCTCATGCCTGTCTCTCCAAAGAGAAAGCCTTATGATCCCAACGACAAAATGAACCGGCTCATCGAAATCCTGTCATTCTCTCTTCATCATTCCACAGAGATCGGGGTCGGATTTCCTCATGCTGCCCAAACAGATATCGAATTCCTGCAGAATATCTCAAGTGAGGCGGTTAAAAGGGGAGCCAAGAGAGTCACCCTTTATGATACCAACGGAAGCTTGGACCCTTTTGATGTGTATCACTTAGTAAAAAAAATAAAAGACAATTTAGAGGTCCCTCTTTTTTTCCACAGCCATAATGATCTGGGAATGGCAACCGCCAATTCCCTGGCGGCGGCTTATGCAGGAGCGGACGGATTGGATGTGACGATGAACGGCCTTGGAGACAGGGCGGGCAATGCCTCGCTGGAGCAGGTTGTCTTGAGTTTGCATCTCAAGGGTTTTGAAACTGGAATCATCCTGAAGGATTTAAAATCACTATCCGAGAGGGTTGAGGAAGCAAGCGGTCTTCGTGTTTCCGAGCTTGCCCCGGTGGTCGGACGACATATTTTTGTTCATAAATCGCCCGGACATCTGGAAAGCCCGGATTTATTTGAAGCCTTCGATCCTCAACTCGTCGGCTCTAAAAGAAAACTGACAGATAAATAGTTATTCAAAGATACTGGGTCGATACTGCCGTCCGTAGAGATATCGAAGAGGTTTTTATGGACATTATTCTATTCAATCCCGCACCTCGGAGCGGAAAACAGGTACAACGACGGGTTGAACTTCCTTTAAGCCTCCTCTGCCCTGCTACCCCTCTGGATCGCCAGGGATACCGAGTCAAGATTATCGACGAGTTTGCAGATCCCAACTGGAGAAGAGAGCTTCTCGAAGGGCTTGCTCAGAAACCTCTCTGCTTCGGTGTGACCTGCATGACAGGGCCACAAATCCTCCATGCTTTGGAAGGGTGCAGATTGGTGAAAGAACGGTATCCCGATATCCCTATTATCTGGGGAGGCATTCACGCGAGCCTGCTTCCTGAACAGACCCTTAAAAATCCCTACGCAGATATCATCGTGGTTGGAGAAGGAGAAGAAACCTTTTTGGAGCTTGTCAAAGCATTGGAATCCGGGACGCCTCTAAACAATGTTCCCGGTATCTGCTATAAAGAAAACGGTAAGGTTCACCACACCGCCGATCGTCCTTTTGTAAAACTCGACGAACAACCCCCTCTTTCTTATCATCTCATCAATATGGATCACTACCGGCGACGCCTTTTCGGTATGGACCATATCAGCTTCAACTCCAGTCGGGGTTGTACGTTTCGGTGCAGTTTCTGCTGGGATCCGGTCATGCATAAGAGAAAATGGAGGGCGATGAGCCCGGAGACCGTCCTCGACCAACTGAACCGCATTATCCACGATTACGACATAAGAGGATTTCTCTTTACAGATGACCATTTCTTCATTGATATGGAGCGGGCCTATCATATCTTAGAAGGAATCCTTCGTGCCAATCTCAAAATCTCGATCAGTAAGCTCCAGATTCGTGCGGATACCATCTGTCGATTGGATGAAGAGTTTCTTCAACTCATGGTCAGGGCTGGAGTGAAGCGTGTCTCCGTGGGGGTAGAATCGGGGAGTCAGCGGCTTCTGGATTTAATTCATAAGGATTGCAGTATCGAAGAAGTTATCGAGGCCAACCGGAAACTGATTCCTTTCCCTATTGTCCCTATTTTCTTGTTCATGATGGGTTTGCCAACCGAAACCCCCGAAGAGTTTGCTCAAAGCGTCCGTTTGGCTGTCCAACTGACCGATGAAAACCCAAAAGCCGTCAAGACGTTCAACATCTTCACCCCGTATCCAGGAACCCAGATCTACCAGCTTGCTGTTCAACTCGGGTTAAAAGAACCAGAATGTCTGGAAGACTGGGCCCGTTTTAACTTTAGGAACATTCCTGACGAGTCGATATGGATGGAGTCCGAAATGAGAAAATTGATTATGGGATTAGATTTCCCTCTGATGTTTCTGGGGAAGGGACATTTCGTTACCCCTTACAAGAAAACGAACCTTCTGGCCGTTGCTCTTGCGAAACTCTATTATCCTGTAGCCCGATACCGCATTAAAAATCTCAATGTACGATTCCCTCTTGAAACAAAACTGGTAAAAGCTTTGGGGTTATTCGGAAGACAGGATTAGGGTAACCTCGATCAAGGGAAACATGGTGATAGATATTCTAAGAGATGATCTCGGTAGACGACCATGCTGTTGGAGGGACGCATGATTAGCGGTCTTCATGATTTCCTCGACCCCGTACTCAAGCGCTACGCTATTCCGGGAGGCCGGGCCATTGACCTCGGAACAGGAAGCGGAGCGATTGCCTTGCGCCTTCGTGACCTAGGGCATAAAGTCACCGCAGTGGATTTGAACGGCGAACGATACAGGGCAGACATGCCATTCATACAAATGAACCTGAACCATCCTGATTTGTCTCCACTGGAAAATGGGGTTTTTGATTTTGTCACAGCCGTGGAAGTGATCGAGCACCTTGAGAGCCCTACTGCCTTTCTGCGTTCTATACGCTCTTTGTGTAAGCCAGGCGGGATGGCCCTGATTACCACACCCAATATAGACAATGCGCCATCCCGTTTCAGATTCTTGCTCACTGGAAAATTGCATATGATGGATGAAAAGGTCCCGAACCATATTTCGCCCATCTTCTATGACCTGTTCATCCGTCAGTACCTGCCGCGTGCAGGCCTCAAACTCGTAGAACACTCCTGTTACCCCAAAAATGGCTATAAAGTGGGCCGCCCCTTCTATTCATGGATGTTTCACATCTTGGCGCGTCTCATTCCAGGGAAAACACTGCTCGGAGATGTTCATGTTTTCGTACTTACACGGATAAATCCGTAAAAAGAGATGGGGTATGATAATCCATGGTTTTTCTATATTTGAATCAAACAACATAAGATGGGCTTCCAAAACAGGTGAATCCATCGCCCCGATTTCTGTGGATGAATGGTGAAGATAGGCCTGCTCATATGTATTTTGAAATTTCTTTCAATGATTAGAGAAAGAATCAAATAATGAATAAACGTGTTGTTCTCGTGTATCCAAACATTATTGCGGGCTGGCAGGCCCGGCCCAGAATGGCGATGCCGATGAGTCTTCTCTGTCTTGCCACGCCTGTCATGAATGCAGGATATGATGTGAAGATCATTGACCAGAGGGTCGAGCCAAGATGGGAATCTATTTTAAGGCAAGAGCTTCAGAAAGACGCTCTTTGCGTGGGCGTCTCATCCATGACAGGACCTCAACTTCGGCATGCCCTGGATATTTCTAAAATGGTCAAAGAATATGGAAGCTCACCGGTCATCTGGGGTGGAGCCCATGCCAGTCTACTTCCTGATCAAACCCTCAAGAACGAGAATATTGATATTGTTGTTCAGGGAGAGGGTGAAGAAACCCTTCCAGAACTTGTTGAAGCCCTTGATGGGAAACGGCGTCTAAATACCGTAAAAGGGATATGGTACAAAGAAAACGGTGATATAAAAAATACCGAAATGCGGCCTTTCATCGATCCTAACGAAGAGCCCCCTCTCCCTTATCACCTGATTGACCTGCCAAAATGCACACGGACAATGTTTGGTGTTGAGCATCTCGACTTCTTTACAAGCCGTGGATGCCCGCATCATTGCACCTTCTGCTACAATGCGGATTTTCACAAAAAAAAGTGGCGCCCCATGGATCCGGATATCGCTATTCAGAAGATAAAAGATTTTGTTCAGAGATACAATGTAAAGGGACTCTTTTTTAATGATAGCAACTTCTTTTTTGATCTCGATCGTGGGCGGCAAATTCTGGAAGGGATGGTCAAAGAAGATCTAAATATTTCTATCTCAAACATTAATATCGACTTCCTTACTCTTCAACAAATGGATGAGAAGGACTTCACGTTGCTCCAGAGGGCGGGTTGCAGACGTCTTCCCATTGCGGTCGAATCCGGTTCAAAAAGGATTCAGCGCTTACTCAAGAAACCTGTGGATGTCGAAGACCTTCTCAAGATAAACCGCGATCTGAGAAGGTTTGATATGGCTCTTCACTATGCTTTTATGATGGGCTTTCCGACAGAAACAGAAGAAGACCTATCCGAATCGTTTTCTCTTGCCTTCAGACTTCTTGATGAAAATCCTAAGGCAGATACTTCCTTCAATATCTTTACTCCTTTTCCCGGCACAGAACTCTTCGATGTAACGGTAAAGAATGGGCTGCATGCTCCAGAACGGTTAGAAGACTGGTTTTCATTCAATTATCGGAATCTTACCCAAGGGGCACCCTGGTTATCAAAAAAGATGTCTCACCTTATAGAAGTACTTGATTTCTGTGCCTTCCTGATGGGGAAGAGGCCTTTCCTCCAGCCCTATGAAAAAACCGATCCCATGGTTTCATTTCTCTGTAAAGTTTATGCTCCTTTTGCAAGAATGAGAGTAAAACATTTTTGGGATCGGCTTCCGGTAGAAATGAAACTCGCTAAACTATTGGGACTCTATGCAAAGCAAGACTAACTCTTAGTGCCTACAGCAAAAACGGGAAAAGGAAATCACTCTATGAAACGAAACAATTTGATAAAGCGTGTTTGCTCTACAGGGTATTGGTTTTTACAACGTCAATATTCTAAACTTGGAAGGCCCTTTTCAAGAAAGAGGCTCTATGTGAGAGGACTTCACAGCTTCACCTACAGTCTGAGAGAGGAGCTCAAGCGCCTCAGAAAAGTCCCAAGGGTGATCAAAGGAAAAGACCTCAAGCTCAAGTGGGGGCCTCAATATTTCAATGTGAACATCCTTACACCGAAAGAAAAGATCTCGCAGGTCCTTTTTGCCCATTATGTGGTGCTTGCTCCCGGCGGAAGATCACAAAAGCATGGCCATATGAACGAGGCCATGTTTTACATTCTGGACGGAAAGGGACATGAGATCCACGATGGCGTCCGGTATGATTGGGAGGCGGGGGATGTGGTGGTTGTTGAAAATTCTTGCGTCCACCAGCACTTCAATGACGATCCCGATCGACCTGCACGAGCCATCGTCATCAAATCAAAACCTCTCTATTTATTCATGAGCATGGTGATGCAGGAAGTGGTTGAGGATCAACCGAAGCATCCTGTACCAGGTCATGATGATTTCGAACCAACCTATTTCCCTGAATAACCGTTCCGAAAGAGGAGGGATCGAGGGTGCTATTTGAAGAATCCAAAAAGGCCTACACCAGAAAAGCTGAGTCGAATTACTATGAAGAAAAGCTTCGGGAGAGCGAGAAGCGAATAGAGAAAAATACGCAAAAGAGAAAAATCATCAAACCGGAAACGATGCCATGGGAAAATTCAAGGCAGGGCACTATGAAGCACCTTTTCAACGAAAAAATGGACGTCCAGATCGAATCGGTCGACGCTTACATGCAATTGATCCCTCCCGGAAGCCGCTCTGGCAAACATCGACATATGTCAGAAGAGTATATTTTTGTCCTTGAAGGCAAAGGGTACGATCTGCACTGGGATGTGGATTTTGAATTAGGAGATAAATACACCTGGAAGGTAGATGTGACGCCCAGCCGATGGGAGTGGGAGCAGGGTGATTCTATTTATATCCCTCCCAGCACTGTACACCAGCATTTCAACGCAGATCCCGAAAAGCCTGTTCGCTTTATCTCCGCAACAAGTCGAATGGTGAGTTATATCGGATTTGACGATTTGGAACAGATCGAAAATGCCCCTGAATACGGAGAAAGAGATCCTTAGAAAATGGACTGAGACTTCAAGCAAGAAAACGGCCACCGCATTTTTACCGCGGTTCACAACGGCAAAGCCCTTGGATACGTCGCCATTGATTCTACCGTCGTTGGCCATTTTTGCGGGGATGGCGGATGCTTTCAGAAAATGATGAGGCACAGGCTCGGAGTTCGGCCCGTACGATGACAAAAGTACGGAAGACAGGAGTAAAAATCAATTCCAATTAAAAGTATCGGGATAGAAGATTATGTGGATCACTCGGCTATATTGGAATACTTACTTGGCCTATCAAATGTTAGGCCAGTCCCGTTTGCCATTCAAACCTCTCAAAACCATCAAACGCCTCCAGACCTCGCGCGTCCGGAAAATGGTGGCCCATGCTTATCGAACGGTACCCTACTATCGAGAAACAATGGATCGATTGGGATTGGAGATCGAAGATTTCCAGAATGCCGAGGACTTGGCCAGACTTCCTTTAATTGAACCTTCCCAGCTTCAGCGTCACCCGGAATACTTCACCTCCACCGCCCAGCCGATCAATCGTTATCTTCATCTCCACACTGGAGGCAGTACAGGCGATCCGCGGTCGGTCTATCATACGTCAGCAGCCATTTTCCAAAACGCAGCTCACGGGGAACGAGAAAGATGCATCCTTACTTCACTGATAGGTAAACCATTCGGTTATCGCGAAACAGTAATCGCTTCACCCAATTGTACCGCTCATAAGCTTCAGGCTTTCTGTCAGTCACAAGCCCTGTTCCCCGGTCGACTTCGGATCAACCGACAATACATCTCTCTGATGGATTCGACGGAGGAGAACATCCGCCTGATCAATCAATTTCAGCCTGACGTCATTCAGAGCTATGGCTCCTATCTGGCTATTCTCTTTTCCTACCTCGCGGACACAGGCGTGTCTTTTCACCGACCCAAGGTCATTTCCTTTAGCTCAGACGGTCTGGCCGATTCAGTGCGACAATTGATTCAGGAACAATTCGGCATTCCAGTCTTCAGCTCTTATCAGGCAAACGAAGCGCTCAAGCTCGGCTTCGAATGCGAGCGTCATTGGGGCTTCCATCTGAATGTTGACCTCTATCCAGTGCGGGTGGTAGATGCGGCAGGTCGAGACCTACCCACAGGGGACGTGGGAGAGGTGGTGGTCTCTAATTTGGTCAACCCTGCAACCGTGCTACTGAATTATCGTCTGGGAGACCTTGCTTCTTTCTTACCTGAAGAATGCCTCTGCGGCCGGTCGCTCCCGATGCTCTCCTTCACCCCGGGACGTAGCGACGACCTCATCACCCTTCCTTCAGGCAGACTCATTCATCCACAGGCAGTGCGTACCATTTTTACTGTCGAAGAACAGGTCTGGCAGTACCAGATCGTACAACATTCAAGCACCCGGTTTGGCATAAAAATAGTGGCTTCCAAGGCGGCTCATCGGCAGAAGTTAACGGAGCGCGTCGCAGCCAGATTCGCTGAGCGATTTGGGAGCGAAGTCTCGACCGATATCTCCTTTGCTGATTCGATTGACCGCACGGCGAGCGGAAAGGCTCGGCCGGTGATTTCGATGACTCAAAACTCCCATTCTGGATTGCCTGAAAAACGAGGGAATTGACGAATGGATGACCGCACCCGTCTCCCCCGACGCTTGGTCAACACAGCCTATATCGCGGTCCTCGCCTACCTGGAACGTCGCATTCCATTCTGGCCCATGGAGCGGTTGAAACATCTCCAGCAACATCGCCTCCGTTCGATCATTCAGCATGCCTACGACACCGTCCCGTTTTACCGCCAGGTGATGGAGGAGCGTCATTTGCGACCAGAGGACTTCAAAAGCTTTGCCGACCTGAGCGTCTTACCCCTTCTAGACGACTCCTTCGTGTGGTCTAACCTCAAACAGTTTATGTCTTCACAGTATAGGCATCGACCCGTCTTGACCTTCCATACGAGTGGAACTTATTCAAAAATTCAGAAGCCAATTTATTGGGACCGCTTAAATGCGTTGCGACGCCTTGCCTATAACGAACGGGATCGGGCCGTGTTGAACAAACTCCTTGGACAGGGCTGGGGACAGAATCAGCTCTTTCTCCTTCCAGATGTCTCGGTGAGCACGATCATGCGGACGTTCTGGGACCGCCAAATATTGACCCATCGTCGCATCGCCCACAGAACCTTTTTCTCGCCTGAAAGACCTTTTGATGAAGTAGTTTCTCAGATGAATACCGTCAAGCCACAAGTGGTGTTCTCATATGGTTCCTATGCGGAGGAGTTCTTCCGTTTTCTTGCAGACAGGCGATATCAAATTGCTCTGCCAAAGGTTTGGATGTATGGGGGCGACATGCTCTCTGAAACGGGAAGGAAATTGATCGAAAAGAATTTCGGTTGTATCGTCTACGCCACCTACCAGACTGTTGAGACCGGGAAAATTGGCTTTCAATGCGAACGACGTGAGGGCTTTCATCTGAATATTGATCTCTCTCCCATTCGACTCATTAATGAATCAGGTCAGACGGTTGGGCCTGGCCACCTGGGAGAAGTCGTTGTGTCGAACCTGTATAATCGCGCAATGGTTTTGCTGAATTACCGCTTGGGCGACCTGGGGGTGCTGGCAACGAAACCGTGTCCCTGTGGCAGGAGCCTGCCGCTACTGGAGAAACTCGAAGGGAGAGTATTCGAAACAATCCAGTTGCCTGATGGACGACGATTCATCACTGATGTTTTGGAAATCGATTTCAAGGACGAGATGAGATCATCGCTCCAGGCCCAAATCAGCCAGGTGGACCCCCGCCGGCTCTTGTGGAAAATTGTACCCTCCTTGAGCACAGATCGGGAAACACTGAGACACCGATTACTGGAAAAATCTAAATCTATTTTCGGGGATATCGTGGTAGAGGTGGAGTTTGTCGAAAAGATTCACCGCACCTCAGGAGGTAAGTTCCTTCGCGTCATTCCCCTGAAAACAGGAATTTAAGTGATGTGCGGTATCTGCGGACTCATCCATTCTGATCACGCGCGACCTGTGGATCGCCAGATCCTTGCCCGGATGACGGACATCCTGCGCCAGCGGGGTCCCGACAGTGAGGGTTTCCACGTAGAACAGGGGGTTGGTCTGGGAGTCCGCCGCCTAAGCATTATTGACCTAAACACCGGTGATCAGCCGATCGCCAATGAGAATGGTGCTGTGACCGTGATCTGCAATGGAGAAATTTACAATTTTCTGGAACTTCGTCAGGAACTCATGGCTTCTGGCCATCGCTTTCGCACAAGCTCAGATGTGGAGGTCATCGTTCACCTTTACGAAGACCTTGGTCCGGAATGTGTTCATCGCCTGCGGGGAATGTTTGGCTTTGCCCTCTGGGACTCCCATCGTCGTCTCCTTATGCTGGCGCGCGATCGCCTGGGTATTAAACCTCTCTATTATACGGTGGGAGCGGAAGGGCTTTGTTTCGGATCGGAGATAAAGCCCATCCTTGTCGCTAACCAGCTAAAGCCCAAGATGGATGTTTTAGCGCTTCGAGATTTATTCACATTTGGATTTGTCCGGGGGCCCAGGACCCTTTTTTCTGGAATTCACCAGCTTCTGCCCGGGCACGTCCTTCTCTGCCAGGAGGGAGAGGTCTCGATGAAGAGGTACTGGCAGGTGTCATTCCCACACCGCGATGAGAAGACTCCTCGGATGAATGCGGAGGATTGGGCGCAAGCCCTTTTTGAAAAGCTCCAGGAGTCTGTGCGGGTCCACCTCCGGAGCGATGTCCCACTTGCTGCCTGGTTGAGCAGTGGCATCGACTCCAGTGCCATCGTGGGTTTGATAAGCAGGCTAACAGGACAGCCCATTCAGACTTACTCTCTCGCCTTTGAAAATCACAAGTTCGATGAAGTAAGCGGGCAAAAAACATTGAACTGCTTTCCGGAGTACCAGCTGATCAATGACAGAGTGGTGTGCAGGACCAAAGACTTCGAACTCTTTCCCAGGACTTTGTGGCACTGCGAGAACATCTCTGCCACAGGGATAGAAATTTTACAGATGATCCTTTCACAATCTACGGCCCGGAAATTCAAAGTGGTTGTAACGGGCGAAGGCTCCGACGAGGCTTTCGGCGGGTATGGATGGGTTCGCGTGGATAAACTCCTCCGGCCGCTGGCAGAACTCCCGTTATTCCTCCGCCGGCTGATGCTCCTTGGACCCGTCTCTACTCATTTTTGGCCAGGGGCTTCCCGGGTGCTTCTGGCCCCGAAGGAGATGAATCTGACACGTTATCAAAGCATGCTGGGACCGCGGCAGCCGGAGCGGATGGAAGACTTATTTTCCGCGGACCTTAAATCCCGGCTCATCGAGGCTCAAAATTCGGCCCCTCCTTTCACGCCTCCCTCTGATTTTAATAAGTGGCATACCTTCAGCCAATTGCAATACTATGAGTTGACGATGCGTCTGCCCAACTACATCACGCATCACCTGGATCATACCACCATGGCCCACTCCTTAGAAGCGCGTGTGCCATTCCTGGACCATGAGTTTATTGAGTTTTGCGCCGGGATTCCGCCAGCCTTGAAGATGAAGCGGCTTCAAGAAAAATATGTTTTACGTCGGGCTGTCAGAAAACTCCTTCCTGAACAGATTGTCTGGCGGAAAAAACGGGGGTTGAGTGCGCCTTATGATCAGTGGCTCCGTGAAAAGCTCCCTGATTTCGCAGTGGAAATGCTTTCCGAAACCAACTTGAGCAAAAAAGGGTATTTTCATCCTCCGGCTGTCCATGATTTGCTGAAAAAGCACAGAGCCGGAGAGCGCGACTGTGGAGCGCATTTGCTTGGGATCCTTGCGATTCAGCTCTGGGACGAGCTTTTCACGAATGGCCAGGTAAAAGAACCTCCGGCATAAGTTTTGGAAAAAAATGGAATTGAGCTTCGAGAATAAGAACAACGGTCGCATTGTCGCGGCCACTCATCATGGAAATGTCCTTGGGTATGTAGCCATTGATTCTACCGTCGGTGGCCACTCGTGTGGCGGGTTACGGATGCTCCCTGACATTGATCAAGCTGAGATTCAGGCTCTGGCCCGCTCCATGACACTCAAATATGGCTTTCTCGGCCTGCCCCAAGGCGGGGCAAAAGCAGGAGTCTTCGGTAATCCTGAGGCCTCGCATCAGGAACGTTTGGAACGGTTGGTTGAGTTCGGTCAAGCCATAGCGCCTTTGCTGCGATCAAGAACCTATGTTCCCGGTTCCGATATGGGTACAGACAGCGCTGATATCCGTCATATGCTCAATGCCGTGGGCATACGTGTGAGCTATCGGGATTTGCAGGAGAATTCATCCGGCTACTACACTGCTCTCTCTGTACGGACAGGAGTCGTACAATCGGCTCACCATATCGGGTTGAATCTTCTCGGGTGCACGGCTGCGATCGAGGGGTTCGGGAATGTGGGTAGACCCTTGGCCAGCCTTTTGGGGGATATCGGCGTGAAAGTCATCGCCATCTCCACGTCCCGAGGAGCACTTTACAACCCACAGGGACTCCCTGTGGATCGGCTCGTCCGATTGGCTGAAGAAGCAGGAAGCCGAGTGGTAGACCTCTATCCCGATGCGGAAGTTATTGACCGTGAGAAACTCCTTGAATTACCGGTTGATATTCTTTGCCCCTGCGCCCGCTGGAACAGCCTGAACATTTGCAACGCTCCGCGCATTCCTGCAAAGATTATCTGCCCCGGTGCAAACAACCCCATCACACCCGATGCAGAGCACGCGCTGTTTGAACGGGGGGTGCTATGCCTCCCCGACTTCGTGACAAATTGTGGTGGTGTGTTAGGGGGCACGATGGAATTCGCTTCGGTTAGCAGAGAAAGAATCTCGACCTTCATTAATCATCACATCGGGGCACGCATCGCTTGGCTATTGAAGGAGGCGAAGTCCAAAAACCAGTTGCCGCGCGACGTAGCAGTCCCCTTTGCACTTGCTCGGTTCAGCCATGTCGTGCAAAGCGCGGAGCGTCCCACGCCGATCAGCCACCTCTTTAATTTGGGCTTAACCTGTTATCGTCGTGGTTGGATCCCGGGACGTTTGGTTGCCGCCCTGTCTTTAGGATATTTTGAAAAGATATTGGCCTGAACTTCTTGGAATATTATTTGTTTATCCTGTCCATTCCGCTTTGGGATAAACTTTTTGGGAAGGGGCAATTTCAGGCACCGGCAGCATAGACCCTATCCTGTATTGAAGTTATTAGAAACAATGGAGCAAAAGCCGTGCGTTTGAGATGGCGTGATCTTCCGGCACTTCTCCGAACCCCGTTGGGGCGGACGCAATTTAAAAAGCGTTTTTTCTACCAGGCCTCGCCGCTGCTTTCACGGCTGGCAACCGTTTACCGGAGGACACTCCTGCGAAAAACTTATGTAGTGGCGGTGATAGGCTCTCTTGGAAAAACAACCGCGACCCGGGCTATCCATCGTCTACTTTGCGGGCCCGAACGTACTTTGTTCGGACCGAATTCAGGGAGTTCGCTGGCGATGGCCATTCTGCGCATTCGGCCCTCTGCCCGGCATGCCGCTGTTGAGGTTGGAATTGAAAGGCCCGGTGAAATGGCGGCGTATGCCCGCATGATTCGTCCGGATATGACCGTGGTGACTTCGGTTGCCAGTGAGCATAATACGTCATTCGCTTTTCTCGAACTGACCCGCGCAGAAAAATCGAAAATGGTCCAGGGGCTTCCCGAATCCGGTATTGCCGTCCTCAATGGTGATGATCCAAACGTTCTCTGGATGGCGACACAAACCCGGGCACGAGTCGTTACGTTCGGGTTAGGAGAGGCGAATGAAGTGCGTGCAAGCAACATTGTTCTGGACTGGCCAAACGGGACAGGATTCAGGTTACATGCATTCGGTGAAACGCGAGAATTGAAGACTCAGCTGATTGGACGAGTAATGGTTTATTCCATTTTGGCTGCAGTCACGGTAGCCCTGGTCAATGGACTTTCCCTGGACCAGAGTCTTACGGCCATCGGAGATCTTTCTCCCACCCGGGGTCGGCTTGAACCGATCCGTCTGGCAAACGGCGCCTATCTTCTGCGTGATGATTATAAGTCCCCCTTGGAAACGATCCACACAGCGCTTGACACGCTTTCCGAGATACCTGCACGACGCCGCATGGTCGTCCTCGGAGACGTCTCAGAAACACCCGGAAGCACAGGACCCATTTATCGGAACATCGGCATGCACGTTGCGAAAATCGCTTCCAAGGCGATTTTCATCTCACACAGCAGAAAAGGGTTCCAAAACTATGCGGCAGGAGCAAAACGGGGCGGACTGCCTCCCTCCTCGATCATCAACGTGCATAACGACATTCTTAGAGCCATAGAGATCCTGCAAAGGGATATTACCCCTGGAGACGTTGTATTAATCAAGGGACGTTCCCATCAGCGACTTGACCGAATTTCCCTTGCACTGATGGGGAAGAGGGTCCGGTGCGATGTGGCTATGTGCCAATCCGGAGGCATACGCTGCCAGGATTGTCCGATGCTAGAACGGGGATGGAATGGTCTCCGGTTCGTTATATAATGATATTCGTTTGGGGTTGGATGGAAAGAGTGAACCCTTCGCCTAAAGGCCGGCGCTTCGGGCCGCCGAACAGATGAACAGGGACTGCCGATGGCAAAAGAGATCCGAATTCTCCTGATGAAAATGATCACGACGTTTTATCGCAGAGCTCTCGTTGTAGCCCGCCCCATCGATGATACGATCCCTGAACCGAACCTTCGCCTCCCGATCGTCATTACCCCGCTGAGAGAGGAGGACCGCCCAGCCTATATCCAGCTCCGACCTGATCAGGATCCGAACGTGATCGCGATGCGCCTTGCCAACGGGGACCAATGCTTTGCCGTCTGGCATGAAGGGCGAATCGTCCACACCGGGTGGGTGTCGACGAAACATATCTATGAATCTTATCTTCGGCGCACGCTAATTTTACAGCCCGGAGACATTTTCCTTTATGATCACTATACACAACCATCTCATCGGAGTCTGGGGTTGGCCCGGGCCAGAGACATTCATGTCCTGCGCCATTATGGAGAAGAAGGCTACCAGCGAAGTATGGCGATCGTCGCCATCGAGAACAAGGCCGCCTTTCGTCAGTTCAAAGCACTGGGTTACCGTTCTATCGGCATGTTCAAATGCCTCCGGTTCGGCCCTTGGCAGTGGACGCGGGAAGAGAGGTGGGGCGAAGACCCTCTCCCCGTTTCGACGAAAATAGGCACGAGAAAGCGATCGGATGATGACGGGTCCTTTTAATAAGATTTACGGAAACACTGTTGTTCTGAGTCATCTGTACGGACAACGCCGCATTCCCTACCGTTCTTTGGATGAGCTCTACGAGCTTAGAGATTCACACCTCAGAAGTATTATAAGATATGCCGCGGAGACGGTCCCCTACTACCGGAACCTTTTCAGAACCATGAAACTCAACCCATCTGAGATTCGATCCGTTGAAGATCTTGAGGGTCTCCCCTCCCTTGATAAAGAAATGATTCGAAAAGACCCTGTTTATTTTATCTCTACGACCGAGAGGGGTAAGAACGCTATTCCTTTCCTAACCAGCGGAAGCACAGGCCTCCCTATCAAAATTTGCCACGACCGGTATTCCCTTCTATCGAATATTGCATTCGGAGAGAGGGAAAGAGAAGTAATCTCTAAACTCTGCGGGAGACGGTTTGGATACAGAGTCGTCACGATTCTTTATGAAGGGAACACCACAAAAAAAGTTCAAAACCTATACCGCCAATGGACTTTCATCCCCATCCGCCCGGAGGAGTTTACTCTCTCTGTTTCAGACCCATTTGAAGATATTGCTAAACGGATCGACCATCTTTGCCCCGATGTTTTGATCGGATATGGTTCCTATCTGGAAACATTTTTCAGAGCGCTGGCCTTACGGAAAATTTGCATGCGACTCCCAAAAGTGATTGTTTACGTCGCTGAGGGAATGACTACTGAAGGAAAATCCTTCATCGAAGAAACATTTGGCATTCCGGTTCTTTCTCAATACAATGCGGTGGAAGCCTTTAAGATAGGATTTACATGCGAAGAACGGAACGGGTTCCATCTCCACGAAGACCTTTGCCATGTGAAGATCGTCGATCCCAATGGAAAAAAATTGGCAGACGGGGAGAAAGGCGAAATCGTGATTTCCAATTTGGTCAATCACGGGACTGTCCTTTTAAATTACCGTCTCGGTGATGTGGGTGTGTTGTCCAGAGAGAAATGTCGCTGCGGTAGGACCCTTCCGCTTCTCTCGGAACTGGAAGGACGTGTGGAAGATACCCTCTTTCTTCAGGACGGAAGATTTATCCATCCGCGGGCCATCTGGGCAGTAATCAAAAAAACGGAAGGCGTTGTCAAATATCAGTTGATCCAGCATGCACCACAGCGCTTTGAACTCAGACTCGTCACCGTCGATCAAGACACCTACCCACTCGTTGCGGTCAGGATTCTCGACGGGTTGAGAGACCTGTTCGGAAGCTCTGCCACGATTGAATCCGAATATGTTGAGGAACTGACGCCCCGAGAGGGTGGAAAATTCCGGCCTGTCTTATCCCTCTGCAACCCGAGGCCACCGGAATGATCAGAGATCTTGCCGAGCTGCAAAAACTCGTGTCCAACCTGAGACTCTCTTCCGATGAGCTTCTTCATCGACAGGAATCGAAGCTTCGTTCATTGATCGCCCATGCCTATCATCATATTCCTTACTACCAATCGCTTTTCCAGTCGATTGGCCTTTCGCCCAAGGATATCCGAACGGTCGATGACCTGAAACATCTCCCCATCACCGCCAAAGAAGACCTCAAGGCCGCCGGTCTGGAGAGAATCATTGCCGAAGGAATTTCCCCGGCGGCCTGCCGCCGAATGGATACCAGCGGATCTTCAGGGGAACCCTTTCCGGTTTATTTAACTTCCCAGGAGATGCGAAGTCGAAGATTACTCGAGTTTCGTTCTTTGCTTTCCATCGGATTTCATCCTCGGGATCGACTTTCTGTCCTTGGCCCGGAGCACCTTCATCCCATCCGGTTTCATCAACGACTTGGATTCTATCGGAGTGAAAACATTTCCGTATTTCTTCCCATTGAAATGCAGGTTCGACAATTGGGAAAAATGCGTCCGACGATATTCTGGGCATACCCCACACTGCTGAGAGCTCTTCTCCACCATACGGGTGATCATCTCAACAAGATCATTCGTCCGCGTATCCTCATCACCTCCGCAGAGCCTTTGGATGAAATCACGAAAGAAAGGGTTCAGGTTGTTTGGGATTTAGAGAGGTTCAATTTTTATGGGGCCGTCGAGGTCGGACGAATCGCCACCGAGTGTCCCTCTCATGAAGGTCTTCATGTCAATACGGACCATCTCATTCTTGAATGTTTGAACGGGGATCGTCCGGCCGAACCCGGAAAACCCGGCACCGTGGTGGCCACAACCCTGAATGCCCTGGCCATGCCGTTTATCCGGTATCGTCTGGGAGACATCAGCACCCCGATCGCGAAAAAGTGTTCCTGTGGGTCGCCTCTCCCTCTCATCGGCCCTGTCCAAGGCAGGGAGGATGATATGATTCACCTTCCGAGCGGGAAACTCCTGTCGTCATTCGGGTTACAATTTATTTTGAGGCCTTTCAACTGGATTGATCAGTTCCGTTTCATTCAAAAAGGCCCAGACCATCTGCTCCTTCAACTGGCCACCCAGGGGGGTCTCCATGAAGATTTCCTTTCAAAAATTAAGGCCGGCTTTTTAGAATATCTCAAGGAACCCATGCAGGTGGAGATTCAGATCGTCAACTTCACCCGGGAAGATAGAAAATTTGGCACTTTTGTAAATCTAAGTAAACCCCGTTAGAAATTCGAGTCCCGCAAGAGAGGGACTCGAAACCGAGCGGGGCATTATTTATAACGGGATAAACGGCCCATGAACAAAGTCCTGCTAATATTTTCAAGTGAATGGAGTGAGACTGACCCGCTGTGATTAGCATTCGATCATACCGTGAGATCCCCCGGCTTCTGCGCACGCCGTTCGGCCGAATGGAGCTTTGGAAGGAGTGCCTGGGGCGCAGCTGGCCCGTGCTGCGCGAGGTGGCGAGAGGGTATCGCCGGCTTGTGCTCCGCAGGACTTGGGTCATTGTCATTACCGGTTCTTACGGCAAGACCACCACCCAGCGGGCGATCACCGTTGCATTGGGGATGGAATCCGACAGGGTGGAAAAGAGCAACTTCCAGAGCGGGGTGGCCAAAGCTCTGCTCCTGACTCGTCCATGGCGGCATCTCGCAGCGTTTGAAGTGGGAATCTTTGCGCCCGGGCAGATGATCCAGTATGCCCGAATGATGGAGCCCAACATCGTGGTCGTCAACAGCATTGGAACGGAGCACCACCGGGAGTTCAAGACGCTGGAGAACACGCGCGACGAGAAAGCCCAGCTCCTCACCGGAATTACCCCGCATGGCATTGCCATCCTGAATGGCGACGATCCCAATGTGCTTTCGATGAAGGGAATGACAACGCGGCGAGTCATCACCTACGGTTTCAACGAGGGCAACGAACTCCGTGCCAGCGACTGGCAGACGCTCTGGCCAGAGGGCAGTCGGTTTCATATCCATGTGAACGGTAAGAGTTATCCCGTCCTCACCCGTCTGCACGGGAGGCACATGGCCTACCCCGTGCTGGCGGCACTGGCTGTGGTCCACGCGACAAACCAGAGCATGAATGCCGCCGTGACAGCGATCGAGCGTCTGACTCCGGCCCGCGGTCGAATGAATGTGGTCGCGCTACCCAACGGCGCCCGGATCATCCAGGATGACTACAAGTCGTCTCTGGAAACGATCGAAACAGCGTTGGATTTTCTGCGTTCCATTCCGGCTGCTCGACGCCTCGTCCTTCTGGGCAGCATCAGCGAGTCCCCGAATCCACAAAGACAAGTTTATCGTAGATTCGGACATCGGTTCGCCCAGTTCGCCGACATCGCCTTGCTGCTGGCATCCAAGGATCGATGCCAATCCTATGCCAGCGGTGCTGTCGCGGCGGGGATGCCTCGTGAACGAATCATGAAATTCCACAACGACTTAAAGCAGGCTATCGAAGCACTGCGGAAAACTCTTCAGCCCGGTGACGTACTTATGGTTAAGGGACGACTGGACGATCACCTCGAGCGAATCACACTGGCCCTCTCCGGACAAAAAGTGGGATGCTGGCGGGCGGAGTGCAGATCGAGGGCCTACCGATGCGACAATTGCCCCATGCTGGAGAAAGGTTGGCAATGAGGTTCGCGAATGACTGAAATGGCACGGAGTATTCAGGGATGAGAGGACAATACACGTGGAGAGACATTCCGTCTTTTTTGCGGACACCGGTGGGACGGAAGCACTTGCGGATTGCCGTCCTGCGTCGCCTCTGGCCTCTCCTTCAGCGACTGGCCATGATCTACCGGCATGTTGCTCTCAGGCATACTTGCCTGGTGGTGGTCATCGGATCATTCGGGAAAACCACCACTGCCAGAGCCATCTCCGTCGCCCTGGGAAGAGCGGATCAGGATGTCAATTCATACAACTTTAAGAGCGGCGTGGCGCTGGCGATCCTGAAGACACCGCCCTGGCGCCGTTTTACCGTGATTGAGGCTGGCATTGACGGAGTAGGACAGATGATCCAGTACGCCAAAGTAATCCGGCCGGACGTTGCCGTCGTAACCTGCATCGGCAGTGAACACAACCGCTCACTGGGAAGCCTACAGAGCACACGTAACGAAAAGGTTAAAATGCTAGCTGGGCTGCCCCCCAGGGGCGTGGCCGTTCTCAATGGCGATGACCCGAACGTCCGCTGGATGGCCACACAGACCCAAAATCGGATCATCACTTTTGGGGTCGGAGAAATGAATGATGTCCGGGCTAGCCATCTTACCCTGAACTGGCCCCAGGGGACGCAATTCAAAGTCCATGCGAATGGAAAGACATACGAGATGTCCATGAGACTCCTTGGCCGCCACATGGTCTATCCCATCCTTGCGGCGATTGCAACCGCTTTTGCGGAAGGGTTTTCTCTCGAGCAGATTCTCCCGCCTCTCCAAAAGCTTTCTCCAACGCCAGGCCGCCTGGAGCCGATCCAGCTTCCAAATGGCGCTTTGATCCTCCGCGATGACTTTAAGTCGTCGTTAGAGACCATTCATGCGGCGCTCGACCTCTTTTCGCAAATCCCTGCGAAGCGGCGGATGGTCGTCCTTGGCGAAGTTTCTGAGCCACCTGGAAGTCAGGGTCCCATTTACCGCGAAATCGGGGAACGCATCGCAAGCCTCGCCTCCCGTGCCATTTTCATCGGTGGAAATTTCCAGCGCTATGCAGCAGGGATAAGACGCGGCGGGCTTCCCTCCTCGTCGATGATGGACGCTGAAAGAAGTGTCCTGAAAGCGGCTGAGTTCCTCCGCGAGGACCTCCGCCCCGGAGATGCGGTGTTAATCAAGGGGCGCGATAACCAACGTCTTGACCGTATTACCCTCGCCTTGATAGGAAAGAAGGTGTATTGTGATATCGATTTCTGCGATACCCGAGCCGTGCGTTGTGAAACATGTCCGAACTTGGAACGGGGATATGAGGAACAGCGCATGATCTTATGACTCAACCTTTCATCCATGGACAAATGAAGGTGGGGCGCAATTCCCGTAGTGGAGAGTCGGCCTCATGCGGCCCCGTGGCTATTCATCCCCTGCGCAGAGGTCGATCCACTGTTGAAAACGCAATGGAAGAAAGGTAAATTTATTGAAATGCAAAGATTGGACTTTTGATTGAAAATGGAACAGGAAGATCATAGAATGATGATAGCATGAGACTTCCGACAACCTTTTTAGAACGGAAAAAGATTCCGAGGGTTATTTTTTCCATCCACCCCCGCTCCCCTTCTGATTTACCTGAGATTTTATCCCTCATGGAAGAAGCTCACGAGATGGGGGCCTGGTGTTTTGATCTGCCTTCAGCGAATCATCTAAAATCCTTTAAGCAATTAAAGCGTCTTACTACGGATGAAGCGCTGATAGGCCTCTGCCATATCGAGGTGGAAACAGGGGCTTCCCTTTTAGGAAAACCTCTCCATCGATTTGAATCCAAGGTCACCTCAACGATCAGGAGAGGCCTCCTCCCTTCGAATTTGACCCGGAATGTTCTTCCACCCTCTTCTTCCTCGGAGGTGTTTACGCAGAAAGAGATTGACCGGATTACCTTCGACTCTCCCCGCTTCGAGGAGGCTCTTTCCCTCTTCGACCCCGAAGAGTCTCCCTTCCTCTTCATCGGTGAGAGATATGGGGACTGGCTCTTGGCGCTGGGCCGGATCGACCTCCTCCACGAGATGGTGTCCAAGGTCAGGGGAAAAGGATTCACTCCCATCTTCTCGGGTCAGTGGGCAACCTTTGTCCTTCCAAAGGCAAAACCGCTCGATGTCGCGGCCTACGCCGTTCCCGTCAATAAAAAGTGGAGCCTCTTTGACTTGCAGCGTGCCTCTGACCTGATCAAGAAGTTTGAGAAGCCCGTCATCAGCCTGAACCCTCTTGCCGACGGGACACTCCTGAAAGATTCCGAAGGGGCCTTTTCTTTTCTCT
>Ga0209293_10000020_pt1 | contig 24163 bp, 19 predicted proteins | sample Mud_0915_D1_FD_187690 | JGI IMG/M metagenome (GOLD analysis project Ga0209293, IMG submission 187690) | Wetland microbial communities from Old Woman Creek Reserve in Ohio, USA - Mud_0915_D1 (SPAdes) (version 2) | ecosystem: Environmental > Aquatic > Freshwater > Wetlands > Sediment ... | reverse complement strand
TAATCCCCAAGATTATAGACGGAGAGGCCATTGACCTGGCCCACCACCGCCCCATCGGAGTCAATCAGGATGGTTCCATCATCGATCATCTCCTGGATCTTCTCCTCGATGAGGTTCACCCGGTAACTCCTCCGTTCAATTGCCTGATCCACATGTTTTTCTGTAATCACATCACTTCCGTCCTTCTCTGCCCAGTAATTCGATTCCCTCAAGAGGTCGGCAATGAGGTGAAAGCGCGTTGAAAGCTTTTTCTGCCTTCCCGTGATCCTCACCCCGTGCTCCACCACCGCTGCAATCCCCGTCTTATCGAGGGATCTCAATTTGTCCTCATCGCAGATTTTCCGAATAAAGGAGGCGTACTGCTGGATCTTGTCATTGTCCTTGTTCATCACGGAATCAAAGTCTGCCTTGATTTTGAAAATCTTTTTGAAATCATCGTCCAGGCTGTAAAGAAGATAATAGATTTGGGCATCTCCGATCAGGATGACTTTTGTATTACACTCAGTAGGCTCCGGTTTGAGGGCGGATGTGGAAAAGAAGTAAAAGGGGTCATAGGTCTGGATCTCGATGACTTGGTTCTTCAATGTCCTTTTCAACGCAGGCCAAACCCCTGGCTCCATGAGGGCATCCAGGGCATTGAAGATCAGATAACCTCCGTTGGCCCTTAAGAAGGAGCCCGCTTTGATATGGAGAAAGTCGGTCTTCCAAATCCCTGAACGCTCAACGACCCTTTCGATGGTGCCGAAAAGATTCCGGTAGTTGGGGGTCGTCTCGACAATGGTGGGAGCTCCTTTTGTCTCCGAATTGTCCACCAACACGTTCACCTGGTATTCACTGAAAGAATCCACTGTTTGAGGCAGAACCAACCCGGGAATGGGCGGAGGTGTTTCTTCCTTTTCCCTGAAACGGCCAAGATTCGTCAAGATATCTTCCTGAACTTCGTCCAGATATTGGTGAACCTTCTCGTGGTCAAACTTTTCCTTAATATCGGAAATGGAGTCCTTGACCGCTGGAGAGATTACCTCGTTGTCCAACGAGGTTAGCTCTTCCTTGATCTCCTTCTCCGATTTCCGGGTCTCCTTAAAGATATCCTCCAATTCATTGACCAGATGGGTTTGCTTCTCTTTAAGCTTTTCGAGTTCCTCTTTCGAGAATTTGTTCTCCTCCACCATGGACTCCAATTGTTCCATGTTGACAGGGTTTCCCTCGACGAGGGGGAAGATGCCAGGACGGGAGTAGGGGCCCATTTGAATCTGAACCAGAGCAAAACCCTCTTTATTCACTTTCTTTTCAAACTCCCGGAACATCTCCGCCTGCTTGTTCCGAAATTTTTCAACCACCTCTTTCTTTTTATTGAGATAGGTCTCGTTCTCAAACATCAGGGGGATTTTCTTTTTCAGAGTTTCGATCAAGTTCTCCATCTCCTTTTTGAAGGCATTCCCCTGCCCTGGAGGAAGGCTGAGCATATGAGGCATATCCGGGTTTTTGAAGTTATTGACGTAACAAAAATCGTTGGGGATCTTCCCCTGTATGTTTAGCTCCTCCAAAATGCATTTGATCGTGGTAAAGCGTCCCGTTCCTGTCAAGCCCGTGACAAAGATATTGTACCCAATACTATGGATGTTCAATCCTAATCGGATCGCCTCCTGGGCCCTCTCCTGGCCAATGATCTCCTCACAGGCCTGGACTGCCTGAGTGGTCTCAAAGGGCAATGCCTCTGGATCACAACGCCACCTTAATTTTTCAACGGGAACTTCTTCGTAGGTCTGATTCGACATAGATCCCCCCTTCTCTGGCATGAATCGCAGTATCTTGTCCTTTTTTAATTTACTATCGGAACGAGAGAAAAGTCAATCAGGATTTAAATTGCAGCAAGAACGCTCAAATGACAGATATCAAAATCTCCCGCTAAGGCGGGATCAAATGAATGTCAAAGCCAAAACATAAACCATGCTAACATTCTCAGTTAACCTTGGAGTTGACTTGATATTTGAGCTTTGTCCTTTGACTATTTCTTTGAGGTTTGAGATTTGGGTTTTAGACTTTTTAGATGCCTTCTTTGGCCAGCTCCTGAATCAACCCTCTGCTCTTCTCGGTGACTTTTTGGGGGACCTTCACAATCACCTTGACATATTCGTCCCCTCTCCCTTCCCCCTGGAAATGAGGCATGCCAAGACCTTTTAACCGCATCTTGGTATGGCTCTGGGTCCCTGGAGGAACCTTCACCTTTTTCATCCCCTCCAAGGTGGGTACTTCGACGGTCGTTCCAAGAACGGCCTCTGAGAAACTAATTTCTTTCTCCACAATGAGGTCGTCTCCTTCCCGGCTGAAGAGCGGATGTTCCCGAACAGAAACTTGAAGGTAGAGGTCACCTGAAGGACCGCCGTTTCTCCCTTCCATTCCCTTTCCGGAAAGCCTGAGCTTCTTCCCTGAAGGAATGCCCCGAGGAATTTTTACGGAAATTTCCTCAACCTTTCCGTTTTTTCGATAGGAGATCCTCTTCTCTCCGCCAGAGGCAGCCTCTTCCAGTGTAATGGCGATTTCATAGAGGACGTCTTCTCCTCGCTGGGGCATTCGACCTGTATCTCGATAGCCCCCTTGCCCGCCGAAGAAGTCTCCAAAATCGACCCCGCTTCGACCCCCAAATCTGAACTCCCGCCTTCCCCTTCCCCCGAAAAGGCCGGATAAAATCTCATCAAAATCAAATCCCCGGAAAATGTCCTCCTGGGTAAATCGCTGCTGGAACCCTTCCGCGCCAAAGGTGTCGTATTGTTTTCGCTTCTCCTTATCGCTCAAGACAGCATAGGCCTCATTGATTTCTTTAAACCGTTCTTCTGCTTCTTTTTTGTTCGGATTACGGTCAGGATGGTATTTCATCGCCAACTTCCGATAGGCTCGTTTGATCTCCTCGTCACCGGCGCTCTTCGCCACTCCCAAAATGTTGTAATAGTCTTTGGCTGCCATTATTTCTTATCCTCGACCCCTGGGTCTGACTGTCGCCTGTAGATCTCACGAATCATCCGGTTGAGGTATCCCTCCGGGTCATCCACCGTCTCCCGGGTGACGATATACTCTCTTTGACCTGTCTTGTCCCGGATGAGCTCAAACCCATACTCAAAATCCTTTGAAAGTTTTGAGAAGAACGCTGTCCCTTTCCCCTCTTCCTTCAGGATGACCTCCGTCACCCGGTGAATGGCCTCCTCGCTAAATTGGAGGTCAATCCCGGTCCGTCGCTGAAAATCCCTCTCAAACTCTTCCACCTGCCGTTGAAGCTCAACCACTTCTTCGGAAACGGTGTTGACATCATACCCTTTTTCAATCATCCGATTGACGATGAGATCGATCCGGCCTTCCCGGAAAACAATTCCATAACGCTTCTTAAATTCCGATTCTCTGCGCAAAATCGATTCTTTCAGCCCCATCTTCTCTCTTAAAAGAAGGGCTTCAAATTTTTCCAGCATTTCCGCATCGGAGGGATCTTGCAGTAATCGCCCTAACGCTCGCTCCGGATCTCCCACCACCGCTCGTGTGACCACAAACTTTCCGATATCGGTAGAGGGCAGTCGCTTTTCAAATTTAATAAGAATCTTCTCAACCGCGCTGACCAATCCTCTCGCCCCTGTCTTCTCTTCACAAGCCTTGACGGCCAGGTCATAAAGGGCTTCTTCTTCAAACTGAATGTCAATGCCATAGGATTTGAAGTCTTTCTTCTTGCCAAGGATGATGGGGTTGTTTGGGTTTTTCAGAATCGCATAGAGGTCGTCGACCTCCAGTTTTTCAAAAACAGTGGTTACCGGTAGCCTCCCGATGAATTCCGACTCGAACCCATAGGCGATCAAATCCTCTGCCTTCACCTGTTTCAAGTACTCGGCACGTTCGTCCTTCGAGCGGATCTCGGCCCCAAAACCAATCTCTTCACGATTCAAACGCTTCTTGATGAGTTCCTCCAAACCATTGAAGGCTCCACTCATGATAAACAGGATATTCTTGGTATTGATCGTTCGTTTCTCCCTTTTGCCAGTTTTTCGGTAATGTTCGATCGCCTCCAACTGAGAGATCGGGTCATGGGGAACTTTAAGATCCACCTCTGTCTCTTCCATGGGTTTAAGCAAAGCCCGTTGGACCCCTGTCCTCGACACATCCGGGCCAATGAGATTATTCGATGAGGCGATCTTATCGATCTCATCCACGTAAATGATTCCGTACTGAGCCAGATCCATGTCTCCATTGGCTTCGTAAACGAGATCTCGGACGAGGTCCTCGACATCGCCCCCGACATAACCGGTCTCGCTGAATTTCGTCGCATCCCCTTTGACAAAGGGGACTCCGATCTTCTTGGCAATCAGTTTGATCAAGTAGGTTTTCCCCACTCCGGTGGGGCCGATCATCAAGATATTGTTCTTAATATGGCCCACCCCTTCGTATCGATTTCGCCCTTGGGTCATTTCAGTGAACTTGATCCGATTGAAGTGTGTACAGATTTTGGTGGCCAGGATCTCTTTGGCGTCGTCCTGTCGAATGATATAATCATTCAGAAAGGCTTCCAACTCCTCTGGTTTCAAGTCGAAATGAATCCTCTTTTTTGCACCCCCCAGCTCCTTTTCCTCTTTCGAAGCTTCTTCTGTCTCGGCTTTTGGAAAAAGCATGGGCACGACCAATCGGATCCGGTCTCCGTACTTCTTCCCTAAGTATTCGTTTAATTCTTTCTCCAGGTCTTTCTGATCTGGAACCTTTGAATCAGAATCTTTCATCGATATCAAACTCCTTTTTTCTCAACAATTTACTCCCACTAATATAACCATTGCTCCCGTATTTTTCAACTCACGGGTGAGGGACCCCTGGGCTGCTGCAAGGATTGAATGAAGGGGTGGAAGGGGGGTCAAACGAACTGGATGGATTTCAGTCTATCCCCCTCCCAACGAAAACGGCGTCTTTTTCTTTTTAGATAGACTTTCCAGTCTTGAGCGATGGCGCCAACCAAAAGAGGAAGGGCGACGGTTGCGTCCATGTAGACGACCGCATAACTTGAACTTTTATCAATCTTCCCCCAAGATTTTGCTTCTTCGAAGGTACAGCCGGAGAGGCCTCCCCATTTTGGATCATCCGTGGTGACCTGAAAGGCATACCGATGGCCGCCCTCCTTTTGGAACAGGAGATCACTGACGGGTCCTAATTGCTGAATATAGTTCTTGGGAACCCCTCCCCCGATGTAGATCGCTCCGGTAACGGAAGCCATGTTCTTCAATTGGGCAATCTCGAAACTGTCGCGAATCTGATCGATGACGAGCCCACCCGAGGAAACCTTCTTCTGAAGATGGAGAAATGTCAGACCAATTCCGATAGAACTGTCACTCAGTGCGGGAATGAAGATGGGAACCCCATACCGGGAAGCGGTCTTGAGGATGGACCCTTCATCTTTGATCGTGTTCCCCAGAACCTCCAGATATTGCCTCGAGGAAATCACCCTTTCCTCCAGCTTTTCTGGCACGTTTGAGAGGAGGCGAATCACTCGGTTGATTTCATGGTCATCCATCAAGGCATCATAAACCCGTACGATACGATGTTTCCGCAGGGCATCATCGTTGCCTTCCTCCGACCCCACATAATGTCTGTATCCAAAGCTCTCGAAGAGATCGTGAAAGATGTTGGCACCGGTGGAGACCATGACATCGACCAATTTCATTTCGATCATATCTCGAATGACGTTGCGCATCCCTCCCGGGATCATCGCCCCGGACAACCCTAAGAAGATGATGCAGGCAGGATCCTTGAGCATCTTTCGGAAAACTTCAAAACATCCAAAGAGGTTTCGGCTTTGAAAAGAAGTGTGCTGGAAAGCTTGGACCAGGTCGAGAAGGCTTCTCGTCTCTTTGAGGTTTACATGCCGGATGGGCTGTTGAAGAAATTTGGATTTCCTTTTTTTCATCTTTGTTACCAGAGGGACAAATTCTTGCGGAAATTATCAAATAAAAACAGAGAAGTCAAGGAAAATGATCCATTCTTTACCCCTAAATTGCTTGACATTTGGAATGAAATGAGATAATTACAATGGCTTGAGAAGGATAAGGATATCTTTTAGAAAGGTCGAACCCTTATATGGAGAAAACGCCGATCCGAATTGCCATTGTGGGCGTTGGAAATTGTGCGAGCGCCCTCCTGCAGGGAATTGAATTTTACCGAGAAAATAGCCGGAAGAACCCGAAATTTGAATCCCTTGGATTGATGCACCTTGATATCGGAGGCTACAAACCTTGGGATATTGAGGTGGGTGCAGCCTTCGATATCGACCGACGGAAGGTCGGAAAACCCCTTAAAGAGGCCATTTTCGCCAAGCCCAACTGCACCAAAATGATTTACCCGAACTTCAATGACTCTGCCGTGATGGTGTCCATGGGAGAGGTGCTGGATGGGGTCTCAGAACATATGAAGGATTACCCTGAAGATCGAATCTTCCTCGTCGCGGATGAGAAACCTTCCAATGTGGGAAAAGTTCTCAAAGATTCTGGAGTGGAGATTCTTCTCAACTACCTCCCGGTGGGTTCGGATCGGGCAACTCAGTTCTATGCAGAGGCCTGCTTGAACGCAGGGGTGAGTCTGATCAACTGCATGCCCAGCTTCATCGTTTCCGATCGTCGGTGGGCGGGACGATTTGAAGAGAAAGGTATTCCGGTTGTCGGAGACGATGTCAAATCTCAAATGGGAGCCACCATCATCCATCGGGTGTTGGCAAAGCTCTTTGAAGATCGAGGGGTGCGGTTGGACCGAACCTACCAAATCAATACGGGAGGCAATACCGACTTCCTCAATATGCTCAATCGACATCGCTTGAAGAACAAACGGATCTCTAAGACAGAAGCGATTCAATCCCAACTCGGGATTCCCTTAGATCCAGAAAATATTCATATCGGTCCTTCCGATTATGTCCCCTGGCAGAATGACAACAAGGTCTGTTTTTTGCGGATGGAGGGAAGAGGCTTCGGAGAAGTGACACTCAACCTCGAGATGAGGCTTTCCGTCGAGGACTCTCCCAACAGCGGCGGGATGACCATCGATGCCATCCGGTGTTGCAAGATCGCCCGCGAACGGGGCGTGGGAGGACCTCTCCTTTCGATCTCCGCCTATGCGATGAAACATCCCCTCACTCAATTTCCTGACAATGAAGCCAAGGCCATGGTGGAGGAATTCATTGAGGGGAAGCGGAAACGCTAATGCCTCCAGATTTCGGATTGCGGATTGTTAGCATTCAGGAGCCACCTTCTAGCGTCACAGCTCGGTGAACCTTATGTCGTCAACCACGAACAAAAGGAGATCGAATCGTCCTTTCATTCTGACTTCCGATTCCTGGATTCCGGATTCTCAATTGCGAATCGTCTGGCAACCTTACCCCCTGAAACCTGGATGGCCTTAAAATACTCCACAACCTTTCGGGTATCCCTTCCCGATTGTTCATAAAGGATTTGAAAACTCTCAAGGCGATGGATATATCGCCGATAGGCCAAGAGCACCGCATTATTGATGTCCACTTTTTCAAAATTCTTGTAGCTCTCGGTCTTAAAGGAAACCATCATCCCCTTGAAATCCTCTTTTAAACGATGAAATAATCCTTCTCTCCCTTTTAATCTCTCATCTCTTGAAGCCTCTTTTGCGTAGAAATCGGACAGCTCTTGACAGGCTTGATCAATCCACCGAGAAAAAAGCAAGTCATCCTCTTGGCAGTGGATGGCCTCGACCACTTCCTCGGACTCTTTCCCATACTTCTCGGTCAAAAAATCGATGGCCCCCTGATTTCCGACAAAGGTGGCGATCTGCTCATTCAAATCGGTCTGGCCTTTAAAGTAGATCGTGGCGTGGGTCATCTCATGGAGGATGAGATTAGCCAGTGTCGACTCATCCTGCTGGAGCATGGATGAAAAGATGGGGTCTTTCAACCATCCGAGCGTGCTGTAAGCGCCGGCTTGCTGGACAAATGTATCGTACCCCTTCGCTTCGAGAGATCCTTTTTCCTTTAGAATATCCTCCCGGGTAAAAAAACCCTTATAGGTTACTTTCCCGGTGATGGGGAAGTCCCAACGATAAAGTCGGAGACGATCCTTCTCCGAGGCTGTGATGATGTGTAGAACAGGCCCTTTGACCTCGAAATACCTTGAATAACTATTGGTCCTCCTGAGACCCAACTTCTCCTCTCCATACCGTTTCACCTCCTGGATAAAATGAATCCTCTTCTTGGCTTCATGGCCCAACTCCTTTTTATCCAAGACCTCTTGAACCGGGACACTATGAAAAGAAATGGAGGATTGATGCCATCCCAGTTTGGAGAGATAGAGAAGGTCACCACAGCCCATCAAGGAAAAGGGCATAAAGGTGAGGAACAAGAAAAGCTTCCAGGGTTTCATCATCTATTTTTTTTACAATATTCCTGAATGAGAATCAACCGGTGAGGCTCGACGGGTCAACCCCGGGGTGGGCGATTTCAGGGAACTCCTGTGAGAAAAGGTTATCCTTCTTTCCTTAACTTTTGCAAAATGATCACGAATGCCATCAAACCAAACCCGATGCCGTCGTAAAAGGCAATCGGGTAGACCAGCATTAACCCAGCCGCAATGAGCATGAGTCGCTCATAAATTTTCGTCTTCCTAAAAAACCAGTTTTCCACCCCTCCTGCCAGGGCGGCAATTCCAATAAAGGCAGTGAGGGTTGTCCAGATCACGTCCGTCGCCGGTCCTTTGAGCAAAATCCCAATTCCCTTTGGATCCAGAGTGAACATGAAGGGCACGATAAACGCCGGGAGGGTATATTTCCATGCATAGAGGGTTGTTTTATAAGGATTCCCCTTTGTGAGAGCTGCTGCTGCAAAGCAGGAGAGGGCGGTTGGCGGAGAGACCTCTGAAAGGATGGCGTAGTAGAAGACGAACATATGGGCAGCAAAATCAGGAACCCCAAGTTGGATCAACGCCGGTGCGGCGATTACAGCAGAGATGATATAAGAAGCCGTAACCGGAACGGCCAGCCCGATCACCCAAACGATGATCGCCGTATAAATGGCAGTCAGGAAGAGACTTCCACCGGCATAGGCGATGATGATGGAACTGAACTTTAAACCCAGACCGGTAAGGGTGACCACGCCTACAATAATACCGGCAGCGGCGCATGTCGAGGCGACACTCAAAACCCCGATCGAACCCCCTCTCAATGCTCTCACCAATCTTCTAGGGGTGAGAGCGCTATCTTTCCTGATGAAACTGACCGCAAAGGTGATCACCGTGGCCCAGAAAACCGCCATGATCGGCGTAAAACCGATGACCATGATCGCCACAATCGCGATAAGGGAGATAAAGTGGAATCCATAGAGGTAGGTGAGCTGCCACAAACTATAGGTTTTATCGAAAGGAATCTCCTTCACCCCAAACTTTTTGGCATCCAGTTCCACCATTAAAAAGATCGACCAATAGTATAGGCAGGTCGGGATGCAGGCCATGACGATCACGTCCAGATAGGAAATCTTGAGGAACTCAGCGATGATAAAAGCGGCTGCCCCTAAGACCGGAGGGGATAGGATCGCCCCTATCCCTCCTGCCGAAAGAAGCCCCCCGGCGGCATCCTTACTATATCCTGCCTTTGCCAGCATGGGATAAGCCACTGATCCCAGGGTGACCGTTGTTGCCACACCGCTTCCGGAAGGTCCACCGAGAAGGAAGGAAGCCAAGGTCACGGTCCGACCCGCGCCGGTCGGCTTTCCGCCCATAGCAGCAAAGGAAAAGTCAATAAAGAATTTCCCTGCCCCTGAGAATTCTAAAAAGGCACCCCAGATCGTAAAGAGAATGATAAAGGTGGAGGAGACATCGATCGGAATTCCGAAAATCCCTTCCAGGGTCATATACATATGGCCGACCAAACGATCAATATCATATCCCCGGTGCGTCCAAGGAGCCGGGAGCAGTGGCCCAACGAAAGCATAAACGACAAAGGCGATGACAATGGTAGACATGATCCAACCCGTCGTCCTTCGGCTTGCCTCTAAAACCAAAAAGATCAGGATGATACCGAAAGATTTATCCCAGAAATTTGGAACAACGGAGCGATAGATAAAGTCTTCAAAATCAATGAGCATATAGAGGATCACGGCGACGCCAAGAAGGGCGAGGACGAGGTCATACCAGATAATCCGATTTTTAAACCGCTTGAAGGATGGAAAGACCAGGAAGGAAAGAAAGAGGACGAACATGACGTGGATTCCCCTCAACACCTGCGTCATGATCACCCCAAAGGGAGAGGCTGCATAGAGATGGAAGAGTGACATCACCACAGCCACAACGGTGATGAACACATCCGCTTTCCCCGTCAGTCTGCGAGAAGGGCCTTCTTCCACTTCGATGTATTTTTCGGTTTCTTGAAGGGCTTCCTCCGAAATGACCACTTCTTGATCGTTTTTCTTCTTCTCTTCCTCCAAATTTTCCCTCAGGTGGGCTCTAGGCTGCTGGAAAAGTCATCTTTTCCGGGTTGCTCAAAAAGGGCCAGGTGCAAGGCCCCCGAGATCCTGAGAAGTGAGGCGTGCTTGCCTTGCCGGTACGCCGCAACGACTTGCCCTGTTAGATAATCCCCTGATTGAGTTTCGCTTTTATCAAGCCCCATAATATGTGGCGCCACTTTCTAGGAGCTAGCCCTCCTCATCTAACAGGGCAAGGATGAGGGTGGCGTCGCGACGAATAAGGAGCGACATGTTGCCACGCCGCCGAGATGGTGAGGCGGCCGGATACCGCAGCAGATGGGCGTTTTTCAGCAACCAGCTAGTGATACTTCCAGACCGATGCGAAAAGGTATTCTCCGAGAGAGATAAATTCTACTCTTAACTGGATCCGATCTCCTTTTTCACCAATTTCACTTAAATAGATCTTTCTGTCCCGTACAATCAATCCTTGCCCCTCTCCCATCCCTCGCCTGATAAGAAAGACCGCACCCAGTTTCAGATCCATTGGATGAAATTCATCCGACTCTTGAAATCCATAATACTCCATGATGGCCAGGCTTTTTGTTCTCACCCCTTTCAGGATAATGGCCTGATGGTCTACCTGGAATTCCTCCACCACTGACTCGCGGTAGATCGAATGTATATAAAAAAGGGAGAAGGATTCAGTGGGGGTGATCCGAACATGGATCGTCCTTTGCCGATCCATATTCTCAATATGAAGGAGGGTGACTTTCACAAAAAAAAGAAACCCTCCTGCTATGATCGCGATTCCTATCAATACCAGGAAGGGCAAAACCTTCCGTTTCAACTATTTCACCTTTACCCCTTTCTCGGTAAAATACCGAATGACACCTGGATGTAATGGTATGGGTGACCCTCCAACTTGGGGCTCCAAAGCCAGGAATCTTGCATCTCTATGGGATGCTACCAATTCCGGTTTGCGGTCGAATAAAGTCTTTATGATATCATAGGCAACGTCGCCCTTCATCTTTTCGTTACAGATGAGGAGATTCCACACCACCGCCATCTCCACATCCACATCCTGTCCTGGATAGGTTTTGGCCGGTATTACCCCTTTCACATAAAGGGGACCATATTTTTCCCTCATCTTGGGAATCGCATCCCCATGAGAGATGATTTTGATCCTAATGCCTGGGGTAGCCCCCAAATCTGTCACCGCTGCAGTGGGAAGACCTCCGTCCCAGAAGAAGGCGTCAATTTTTCTGTCCTTGAGTGCTCCTGCTGATTCAGAAACGCCCAATTTATCCCTGGTGAAATCCTTATCCGGCGTCAATCCATAGGCTTCCAGGACCCTCAGGGCCTTTACCTCCGTTCCACTCCCAGGAGCACCCGTTGAAACCCTTTTCCCTTTCAGGTCGGTCACTTTCTCAATGCCCTTGCCCTCAGTGGTCACGACATGCATATTATTCGGATAAAGAACCGCTACTGTCCTCAGGGGAATCTTCCCCTTAAATTTTCCCTTCCCCTGATAGGCATCCCATCCCACATCAGCCATGATCAGGGCTAGGTCTGCCTTCCCCTGCCCCACCAGGAGACAGTTATCCACAGAAGCAGTGGTCACTTCTGCAGTAGCCTCTGCATAAGGAATATATTTGGATATGACGTTGGCCATGCCTCCACCCAATGGATAATAGACGCCTCCAGTTCCACCGGTGGCAATAGAGAGTCGAACTGCCTTCTGAGCCCATGCTGTCGAAAAAGAAAACACAAAAAGCGAGATCACTGCGAATAGGAACAACCGTCGCATAGAAACCTCCTTTCACAAAAAGTAAATGATTCATTCTTATATTAAATCCGTCTCCCGTTGTCAACAAGAACTATAAGAAAATCACTTGATGGGAGGGGTGGGCAGGGGGGACATCGGAAAGGCGGTTGAGGTCCTCCAATATCTTCGAGTTTCTTCATTGGGATTCTGGCCGGACCGTGCCCCGTCCCACCGAAGCTGGACAGGCGAGATGAAGGGGCACAATATGAATGACGACACCTTGCCGGGAGGCTCCACCCTGTGGACGGGGAACTTCACGTCTGCGTCGCTTGTTCGATATGGGTAATCTGGAGTTCTCCTTTCACAAAGCGATAACAAGTATTCTTCAACCAGCTTCTGTCGTCCTGATCCGGATAATCCTGCCGAAAAAAGGAACCCCTGCTCTCCGTTCGAAGCAAACTTCCCTTCAAGATCGCTTTGAGAAGGAGCCCCGCATTTTCTAAATTTCTCCTTTGAAAGAGGTCGTTTAGAGTATCAGGATAAACCTTCTCGATTCTTCTTTCAAGGACGGCCAACCGATCCAGTCCCTCTTTCAGGGACTCCTCCGTTCGCTCCGGGCTGGCATATCCCCAGGCCAAATCCTTTAACTCCTTAAGCAGGCCTCTCGGTGATTCAAAGGTTCCTCTTCTCTTTCTGAGATACGATTGGACCTTTCGGTCCCATTTTTTTATAAAACCCTCAGAAAAAGGATTGGATGATCTTTGTTCCCCTCCTTTCTGAAGGGCATATTCCGCTGCTGACTGACCGCCGATGATTCCAAACACAGCACATTCGGTTAACGCATTGCCCCCAAGTCGATTGGCACCATGGATTCCCCAGGCGACCTCTCCTGCTGCAAAGAGGCCCGGAAGAGATGTTTTTCCGTTATCGTCGATCTCCACTCCTCCCATAAAGAAATGGACTGCCGGGGAGACCAGAAAGGCGCGTTCCTGGAAAGGAAACTTTGACTTCTTGAGAAAATTAAGGGGATAGCGCTCCCATTCTTCTCGCCGGACTTGGGTCAGATCAAAAAAAACATCCTGATTCCGAGAGGCATGGTATAGGGCAAGGGAGAAGCGATCCCGTTGCCTGATGACCGCTTGGCTCAAATCTCGTCCCATGTTAAACCTCTCCAAAAGGTCCTCCCCTTTCTCATCGAACAACCTTACTTCCTTTGGATAGGGAGGATAAAGGAGAAAACAAGAGAGCCTCGGTTCTCCTAAAACAAGAGGATAAAACTGAACGAATTCTAAGTCTAAAATGGGAAGGCCTGCCCGGAGGGCCAAGGTGTATCCGTCTCCAAGGATACTCCTCTGGTTATCATTTCTACGATAAATCGCCCCCGCTCCCCCGGTTGAAAGGATAACCGCTTTTGATTGAATCAGACAGGGCTTCCCGTCTTTCAAAAATCCAAAGGCTCCCAGAGCCTCCCCCTCTTCGGCCAGCAAATCAAAAATGGTTAACCCGGGAAGAAGTGTGACGGAACTGGCTTTCAGTCTTTCTACCAGAGGTTTGATGAGAAGGCACCCGGGAAGCTGGGAGGAACCCTCCGGCCGATCCACGCTATACCCCATTCTTTTCTCAAGGACGGGGACTCCATAGTCTTTCAATTTTCTTATGGCATCAGGACCTTTCTCAACAAAAGTCTTCACCCGTTTAGCCTGGTTCAACCCCCTTCCGGATTCCAAGGTGGCCTGGAGATGATCCTCTTTAGAGAAGTGAGGGTTCGAAACGGTGAAGGCGCCATTGGCCAAGGAAGTATTGGTCCCCATTCCAATGGCGAATTTTCCCACAATAAGGACCCGAAGACCCGCTCTCTCTGCTTCCAATGCAGAAAGAAGGCCAGCCAGGCCACTGCCGATCACAAGGACGTCGGTGTTGAGTTCTTCCATAGAGAGTCGCCGATTGCAGGTCGTGAAGTGAGAGCAGGGTTTAAGCCCGTTTTTTGGGCTTCATGGGCTTCTCACAGCAGATGATGTCGCAAGCATCCACACACCCGCACACCTCATCCACTGTCACGGCCAGACCGCAAACGCCGCACTTATAAGCTTCCCCCTTCTTCACGCTCTTTTTTACCGTCTTTCTTGCTGCCTTTTTTGCCGGTTTCTTTGCTGCCATGGCTTTCTCCTTTTGCTTCAGGTCTTATTGTTTTGATATTAAACATCGGATGGCCGCTTCGAGAATTTCTCTCATTCCATTTCTTAGGGCATTTCTAGCTCTTTTCCATGGACTCCAATTCAAATTTAATATGCCCGATCGGGAGCTCCAGCTCTATCAGGATGGGAGTCTTTTTCCCATCGGCAGTGTACCAGATCCGGATTCTTCCCTCCTTATCCCCAAAGGTTGAAAAGGCCGTGCTGGATTCAAGGCATACCGCTTCAACCTCTCCGTACGTCGCTGACTTCACCTTTTCCCTTCTTGAATAAAAGACCATCTGCCGCAACTTCACCCCATCGAAAATAGACATGGGAATACTCTGCCCTGGATAAATGTCTTCTTTCAAATAACATCTGGCGAACATCGAAAGAGGGTCATACGTCTCGGAAGAAAGGGGAATCTCCTGTCTCTCTTTCTTCTCCCCTCTTTCAGCCACCACCTTCTTATTGGGAAAATCAAATGCGAATGTTTGAGAATAGTTTTTCTTCCCGACGAGAAGCCCCTCCTGGTCAATTTCCTTCACGTAACGGAGTGGAGAGCAGGTGTCTGCCTGCATGATTGAGAGGAATCGGTTCTTCATCCTGAATAAAAATCCAAGTTGGAGAGAGTCCACGGAGGCACGAACCTCGTAAAGGGGTTTTCCCTGTTCGGAAAATCCAATTTCAATTTTTATGGAAGCCTTGAGGATGGGAACACCAAGCTTTTTTGCAGTATATAAGAAAACCCTTCCCGACCCAGGCAGGGTTCCAGGAATCTGCTCCTGCTCATGACTATAAGCAACAGCCCCCCCTCCTGAAAAGGCTCCTGCAAAAAGGAGGATTCCAATTACCAACTTCCACCTGTCTCGTCTCATATCCTTCGACCCATTTTTGGATAAAAATATATTAAACCATATCTCATTTTGGATTCAAATATTTTTTCAGGTTCTTTCCGGGGTTCCCCGGTCATCTTGACAGGTCAAATTCATTTGTGCTACCCATGAAGTGAAGCTACCCGCCCACAGGGCGGGGCTTCCCGAAGAGGAAGTTTCGTTCGTATTGCGCCCCTTGCCCCGCCAGCAATGCGGGGCTGGCGGGGCACGTCCCGGCCAAATTCAGAACCATCAAGGGGCCCAGGCGATGCGGATTGCATCCATTCAGTTGAAAGTCACCGAAGAATCAAAAGATAAAGCCTTGGAACATGCTACCTGGATGATTCGCCAATGTCGGGAAGCAGACCTCATCCTCCTGCCGGAACTCTGGAATATTGGGTTTATGAGTTTTGATCGTTACAGGGATGAGGCCGAAACCCAGGAGGGCCGCACCCTAACCCTCCTTCGCACTTTGGCCAGAGAGCTTTCCTGCCATGTTCATACCGGAAGTTTCGTAGAGAAGAGGGGGGATCAACTATACAATTCCAGTTTTCTTTTGAATCCGCAAGGAGAGATTCTCGGAAGTTATCGGAAGATTCACCTCTTCTCCTATCAATCTGAGGAAGCAGAGCTTTTGACTCCCGGCACTTCCGTCGCGGTGATCCCTACCGAATTCGGGAACTTCGGACTGGCCACCTGCTATGATTTAAGATTTCCAGAATTGTTCAGGAAGATGCTCGATCAAGGGGCTGAATTCTTTCTCATCTGCTCTGCCTGGCCCTCTCCTCGGCTGGAGCATTGGCTCCTCCTCAATCGGACAAGAGCGCTGGAGAATCTCTCCTGCCTCATCTCGTCCAATTGCATAGGGATCAACCGAGGGACACAGTTTATCGGTCACAGCCTGATCGTCGATCCGTGGGGCGAGATGATCGCCGGGGGCAACGATGACGAGTGTATTGTGTGGGGAGAGGTGGATCGAGACATCGTTCTGAAGGCTCGAGCAGAATTTCCCGCCCTAAAGGATCGAGTCTTTAAAATCTAGACTGCTGAAAAACGGCCATCGGCGGCGTGGCAAGAAGTCGCTCCTGATTCGTCGCGACGCCACTCTCAGGATTGCCTGCCTGAACGGCAGATGAAAGGCTCGCGGGCGCCTTGCATCTAGCCATTTTTGACCAGTCTTGGGAAACTGGTTTTTCACTACACTGCCAGATTATTGGGTTAAATGATTTCTCACGCGATGCTCTTGTTAGCCGCAGTCTGAATAGCCACAGAAACACTTTGCACAACCCTCTTCAAAGACAAGAGGTCCTCCACATTCAGGGCATGCCCCTCTTTGAAAAACCAAGCTCAAATTTCGTTGAAAGGAACCCCCTTCTTCTTTTTGAGGATTTTTCGGAATGGGAACTCTCATTTCGGAATCGAGCTGTGGTCTCTTTTCTTTCTCTTGAAGGTGCCATTCGATGGCCTTGGCCACTGCATCGGAGCAGGAAAGGACCTTCCCTTCGCGGTACCAGACTGGAGTATGGCAACTGATGCCTTTCAGCTGACGAATGATGTCTTCGGGTTCAATCCCGGATCGAAAAGCCAGAGAGACAAGACGGCCGATGGCTTCGGATTGAGAAGCCACACAACCTCCTGCCTTTCCTATCTGATTAAAGATCTCGAAAAGTCTCCCTTCCTCATCTTCGTTCACCGTCACATAAAGGTTCCCACAACCGGTCCGGATTTTTCGGGTGGTGCCATGAATCGCATCCTGTCGAGCCTTCGGTTTCCTATCCGTTTCGCGGGATTCCTCTTCCCCCTCCAATCGATCCATGATCGGGGACCCCGTCCCTTTATAAAGAACCTGTTTTGTTCGACTCCTATCCCGGTAGATAGTCACTCCCTTACAGCCGAGTTCGTAAGCCAATTTATAGACCTTGCCCACATCATCGACAGTGGCCTCATGCGTGAAGTTGACCGTCTTGGAAACAGCATTGTCCGTGTATTTCTGGAAAGCCGCCTGCATCCGGATATGGTCCTCGGGAGTAATGTCGTGAGCAGTCACAAAGAGTTTTCGTATGTTCTCGGGTACTTCCTTAACATTCTGGATATTCCCGCTGTGAGCAATCTTCCTCATGAGTTCTTCCGAATAGAATCCCTCCTGTTTCGCCAACGCCTCAAAGTATGGGTTGACCTCCAAAAGCTCCTTACCCTCCAGGACGTGACGCATAAAGGCCAGGGCAAAAATGGGCTCGATCCCCGACGAGGTTCCGGCAATAATCGAGATGGTTCCCGCAGGGGCGATGGTGGTGACGGTCGCATTTCTCATCGTATCCCAGCGCCCTTTCAGCACACTCCCTTCGAAATTAGGAAAAGGGCCTCTTTTCAGAGCTAACTCCCGGGAGGCTTCTCTCGCCTTCTTCTGGATAAAGGACATGACCTTTCCCCCGATCTCCAGGGCCTTCGGACTGTTGTAAGGAATTCCCAGAAGAACAAGAAGGTCAGCAAATCCCATCACTCCCAGACCGATCTTTCGATTGGCCTTGGTCATCGCTTCAATCTGAGGAAGCGTATAGCGATTCATATCGATCACATTATCTAAGAAATGAACAGCCTTTTCAGTCACGGAACCTAATCTTTCCCAATCGATGGCTCCGTTCCTGACCATATGGGAGAGATTAATGGAACCGAGATTGCAGGACTCAAAAGGAAGGAGGGGCTGCTCTCCGCAGGGATTGGTGCTCTCGATCCGTCCCGCCTGAGGCGTCGGATTGTCTTGATTGATCCTGTCGATGAAGATAATTCCCGGATCCCCGTTCTTCCAGGCAAAATAGATCATTTTCTCAAACACCTCGCGGGCATTCTGCGGGCGGATCACCTCATTCGTTCTTGGGTTGCGAAGAAAATACTCCCGATCACTTTCCACCGCCTCCATAAATTCATTGGTGGCAGCCACCGAGATATTGAAATTGTTGAAGTGATGGTCGCCTTCTTTGCACTGCGTGAATTCGAGAATATCAGGATGGTCAACTCGAAGGATGCCCATATTGGCCCCTCTTCTCGTTCCTCCCTGCTTGATCGTCTCTGTCGCCGTATCAAAAACGCTCATGAACGAGACAGGACCGCTCGACACCCCGTGCGTCGAACCCACCACATCATTTTTCGGCCTGATCCGAGAGAAAGAAAAACCCGTCCCGCCGCCGCTTTTTTGAATCAACGCCATCTGTTTTACGGCGTCGAAGATTTCATCCATGGAATCTCCCACAGGGAGAACAAAGCAGGCGGAGAGTTGTTGGAGCTCTCTTCCTGCATTCATCAACGTCGGAGAATTGGGAAGGAAGTCCAGGGAAGCCATCAAAGAGTAGAATCCGTCCTCAATGGGTGCAAGATCGATTTCGGGATGATAGGACCGGTCCGCTTGAGCAACATTCCTTGCCACGCGCCGGAAGAGCTCTTCGGGTGTTTCCACCGCATTCCCCTGCGGGTCTTTTTGAAGGTAACGTTTCTTCAGTACAGTCATTGCATTTTGCGTCAGTTGAAGCAACTCCATCTATTCTCCTCCTCTACTAAATATGCGCAATATTAAGAACCTTACCACAATATTTTGTGTTGTCAAGGAAAAATTTTACGCGATTTTACAGGATGTGGAAATCTTTGGAGAAAAGACTCCCTCTGAGATTACGACAGACCTGTTTCCTAGTGTTCCTCCCCAAGAGGTCTTTCATGAACCTCTGATCCACGCCGTTTCAGCACTGCTCTTTACAAAATGGACCAGTTGAAGGCAAAAGGAGTCTATCTCTGTGGAGAAATTTGGCCCTTCCCATCCAAAAAGACGCTAAACGCAGGGCATGTGTATTTAGGGACAAGTCAACCCTTCGACTCCCCTGCCTGAAGGCTTGGGCTCGCTCAGGGTTGACCCTGAGCAAGGCTTTCTTACCCCATCTCAAAAGGCACGGGGTTGGCGCCGCCGAATGGGTCAATGTTTTTTCGTAGTCAAATCCTTGACCTTCCAGAATAGACTTGAAAGATCGCAGAGCTTTCTTCCCCAGAAAGGGGTTGAGGATTTTCTGGCCTCAGGATGGATAAAGCAGAAATGGCGGCATTTGATCTTCTGCAATACCCCCTCAAACCCTTTCTCATCTCTCTCCTCATCAAAATAATCCGGAATCCAATAGCCTAAAGAAGAGAAAGCACTCTTGTCTCCGGAATGGTAGTGGTAAAAATCCATAAAATGATTCAGCGAGGTCTTGACGCCAAACTCCTCGGGATCAAGGTTCCAGGGTGATCCCGGTTCCATCTCGATCGTAAAAGTGCGAATTCCTCTCACGTTGGAATACCGTTTCCGGATCATGTCTTGGAGTTGAATCGTCTGCTCAAGATCGGTCTCCTTTTCAAAGGGCACCCCGAGGGTGAAGAAAAGGTCACAGAAAACCCCGTTGGCCTTTAACCGATCAAGGGTCTCCAGCAAAGCTTGATTAGAATAAAAGTGCCCCTTATGAATCTTCCTCATTTGGTCCGTTCCGACGTCAGGGGAGAGGGCGATCAGGGATTTGGGTCCCGGAAACGTCTCCTTAAAAGACTTGATGAAGTCGCTTGTGGGAAGTCCAAAGGATTCGAAGAAACATTCCATCTTAATTCTTTCCTCCCGGATGCGGGAGAAAAGATCGAGAAAATATTGAGGCTTTTGAGGGTAAGGGTCAAAGCAGATGTGGAAGGTCTCATATCCGTAGGAAACCGCCTCCCGAATGGACTGGAGAACGCTTTCCACCCCTCGAAACGTCACCTCATTTCTGCCAGTGATGTTCTCCAGAGAGGTACGACCGCCCCCACACCAGGTGCATTGGACAGGACATCCTCTTCCCACCGTGAGATGGTAGATGGGCGATTTGAGAGAATACATCCAAAAATTCTTTTCCTTGGAAACTCCTTTGACGTAGAAAGGTTGGCCGATATAACGAATGTAGGTGGGATGATTTTTCAGCAACGGGAAGTTGGTGAAGGAGAGGTCATTCAGTTCTTTCTCCGAGGCAACGTAGGAGAGGGGATTGATCAAAATTCTACCCTTCCTTCTCCACGTGAGGTTGGGAACGGAAAAAAGATTATCCCTCCCCTGCAGGAGCGCATTCGCCAGCTCCAAAATAGGAACCTCTGCTTCACCGCGGATGATCCCGTCGACTCCGTCGAAGTTTCTCATGATCTCTTCATGGAAAAAACTAGCAGTGAACCCTCCTAAAAGAATGTACGTTTGAGGAAAGGCGGCTTTGATCTTCTTCACAGTCTCCATCACATCGAAGCTCTGGTGGTGCCAGTGGAGGTCCAGGGCGATGATCCGAGGGGCCTTCCCCCGAATATACTCAATGACGGAAAAATTGTGATCTTCAATCCACTCCACTCCCAGGTGGACGACTTGAGTGGAAACGCCATGGCGTTGGAGAAGGTCGGCCAATCCCAGAAGCCCCATGGGCAGGAAGTTGATCCAGATGAAATGATGGATCGGCCGGTAATAATTGGTCAGCTTGGGAACATGGAGGAAAATAAAATCAGGGCTACCCATGGGGGAATTGTAAGACGCTCACGCGTGGTATTTCAACCGAAGCTAAAAAAAATTGCAAAGTGGTTCGCTGAGAAGAAGTCGAACGATCCGAGGGTCAATTCGTTGCATCGTCTTGGTGTCGTTCGTCTCGCAGTCTCTTCGTCGAATAAGGCGATGAGACGATGCGACGACAGGACGATGGGGCCGTGAAGTCTTAAACGCCAGGCCATGTCCTCTACGCTCGATGCATCTTTTTGAGGATGATTCTGGAAGCGATGAAACCCGAAAGACTGGCGCCCACAATGCCGTGAGAGGGGCGGGTATAGTGGCCGACCTGAAAAAGCCCCGGGATAGGAGTCTGATGGGGAGGTCTTAAATTCCCAACCTGCTGTGGTGTGGAAGCCAGACCGTACATCGCACCCATTTCATTTCCAGTATATCGCTCTAAGGTCAACGGCGTGGCGGCTTCATAAAAGAGGAGATGGCTTCTCAGGCCGGGGATGAGCTTTGATTCCAGTTGGTGGAGGATCTTCTGCGAAAAATCCTCTTTAATGGAGCGATATTTTTCAAAATCCCCTCCTCCCCATTTCTCTTGATAATGATAAGGAACATTGGTCAGAACACTCAAAATGTGTTGTCCAGGAGGTGCCAGCGAAGGGTCCAACATCGTGGGGATGGATACCATCAGGGTCGGGTTCTGCGGAATCTCACCCCTCCTTAATATCCGATCCTCTTCCTCCAAATCGGATAGAAGACGGAGATAGGTAAAATAGGGAAGGCCCATTTGCTTGAGATCCAAATCGGTAGCGAGATAGAGGACAAAGCAGGAAAGGGAATATTCGAGGCGGTTCCACTTTTCCGCGAAACGTTTTCTTAATTCGACGGGAAGCATCTTGACTGAAAGATTTGGATTGATATTGGAGATAACCAACGGAGCCTGAAATGTTTTTCCCTCCTTTGTCCGCACCCCTTCCACCCTACCCCCTCTGATCAGAATCTGATCCGCCTCTGCCTTAAGATGAAGCTCTCCGCCAAAACGGAGGAAAGCGTTGGAAATGACTTCTGAGATTTTTCCCATGCCACCCTTTGGATAAAAGACACCGTCGATCAAGGCTTTATTGATCATGACGGCGAGAAAGAGAAAAGAAAGCCTCGAAGGAGGTTCGGTCACCGGAAGAGAATGGAGCGCCATCTTGATCTCTTCTCCCCTGAAAAGATTGTCTAGAATCGTCTGGTGGCTGGACCGATGAAACCGAACCAGATTTCGGAAATAGAAGGGAAATAAAATCCGTTTGAGCGTGGTTATTTCTGAGTATGATTTTATTTCATCGCCGATTCGTTTGACCATGGAGAGGTAGGTTTTCAACCCTTTCTCCTCCCTGGGGAAGAGATCAAAGAGCGCTTCGGTATAGGAATGAAACCCACCCGGGCGAAGATGAACCTCAAATCCGGGATAGATGTTTTGGACGTGGTGGATGGGAATAAATTCAATCTCCTCACGGGCACCGATCTCGTTAAGGATTTGAAAAAATTCCCCACCCTCGTGACATCCCCCGACAAAGGCTCCAGTCGCATCAAAGAGAAACCCTTGTCTTTTGAAAGAGACGGCATACCCTCCCGCCTGGTCCTCTTTTTCGAGGAGAAGGGTCTTGAATCCCTTCTTTGCCAGGAGGGTGGCTGCGGTCAATCCGCCCATCCCGGCTCCGATAACGATGACATCGTATCTCTCTCTGTTCTCCATCGATCTCCCCTGAAAAAGTTGAACGGGTTGGGATGACGAAACGCAAGCGGATTATAACAGAATCATCGAAGAAATGTAAAAATGAGAATAAAAGGAGGAACGGAGGGAGGCTGTCACAGAATTGGCCTGTAAATACAGCCTTTTTCTTCATAAAATACTGGATTTGCCCTATTTACTTTTTGACTGCTTGGAGTAAATAATTGTGTTAGGCGTAAAAGTTATTTCTTGAGGATAGAGACAAACCTCAACAAATCATCCCACCTGGACAGTAGGGCTGTGGAGGGACGGAAATGATTCAGGTTTGTTATTACACCGGCTGCGGGGTTATTTATGGTGAAAAAGAACCTTTCTCAGACAAGCGCGAAACACACGGCCTGTGCCCAAATCACCTTAAAATCTCCCTGAAGGAGATTAAGGCCAAAATGGAGAAATTGATGGTCATGCCCGGAGGGTTGAAGGTATTAGTGGTCGAAGACAACACTCTTTTTCGGCAACTATTCAAGGAGATATTGCACGACCGATTTCCATCCGTTGAGATTCATGAAGCTGTGAACGGGAAAGAAGCGCTGCGAGAAATCGAGACCCTGCGTCCCAACCTTATCTTCATGGACATTCGATTGCCGGGAGAGAACGGTCTTGAACTCACCCAAAAGGTAAAAGCTCAATATCCGGACATCGTCGTCATCATCCTGACGGGTTATGATTTGCCCGAATATCGACAGGCATCCTCTCAATACGCCGATTATTTCTTTTCAAAAGATTCTTCAACCGCCGAAAATATTTTCACAGTGGTTGAGTCTATTTTCCCGGCTCGTGTATAGGTGATCATCCTCTCCTCCCGCTGAAATAGTCCACGAACCTGCTGCGCCAAATACCAAGGACCAAACGGAAAAATCGTGAAGTTTCTAATTCTCATTGACAAGAAGTCCTTGAATGGATACGATTTCAGAAATCGGTTGTAGTTGTATAAAGGCTCACATTGCTTTAGAAAGGAGGAGGATCCATGAAACGCTTCATGACTATTTTAGGTTTCTTACTTCTTGTTGATGTCGTGCTCGTCGGGACAGCCAACCTTCAGGCCCAGCCCTATCCCGCCCATCCAATTCAACTCGTCATTCCGGGAGCCCCCGGAGATGCTGTGGATATCGCTGCCAGATCCGCAGCGGATGAACTGGCGAAGATTCTGAAAGTTCCAATTGTTCCTCTGAACAAACCCGGCGGAGGTTCCATCCTGGGGACCGAATTTGCAGTGAAGAGCAAGAAGGATGGATACACCCTTCTCTACGCTCTCAGCTCCGGTCTCATCTATAATCCTGCAATGAATCCGGACTCGGTTCCTTATGATCCGATTCATGACCTCGAACCCCTGGGAATGCACGTCAACTTTCCCACGGTGATCTCTGTCAGAGCCGACTCTCCCTGGAAGCATTTTTCGGAAATGGTTGAATATGCTCAGAAGAATCCTGGAAAATTCCGCTGCGGCACATTGGGCGTCGGTTCTATCAATCACTTTCAGTTGGAGATTATCAAATCCATTACGAATACCGATATCAATATGGTTCCTTTCAAAGGAGCCTCGCCGGTGGTCACGGCCGTATTAGGAGGTCACATCGAAGCGGCATTTGTAGCAGTCGTTCTCTCCCAACCTCATTACGAGTCAGGAAAGCTGA
>Ga0209293_10000019_pt1 | contig 25163 bp, 20 predicted proteins | sample Mud_0915_D1_FD_187690 | JGI IMG/M metagenome (GOLD analysis project Ga0209293, IMG submission 187690) | Wetland microbial communities from Old Woman Creek Reserve in Ohio, USA - Mud_0915_D1 (SPAdes) (version 2) | ecosystem: Environmental > Aquatic > Freshwater > Wetlands > Sediment ... | reverse complement strand
CTGCCGGCCCTATTCTTCACCGGTAAAACCCATTTCACCGTGGTGGACAACTGGCGGTTTTGGATTATCCATCTGTGGGTGGAAGGGTTCTTTGAACTCTTTGTCACCACCATGGTGGCCGTCCTCTTCTATAAGCTGGGAATGGTCACCCGCCAAACTGCCACTCGGGTCATCTACTTAGATGCCATTCTGTTCCTGGGAGGAGGCATTATCGGAACGGCCCATCACTGGTATTGGACAGGGCAATCAAACGTCACCATGGCTTTCGCTGCCACGTTTTCCGCCTTGGAGGTGGTCCCGCTCACCCTGCTCACACTTGACGCTTGGGACTTCGTCAAGTTGTCCAAGGGAAAATGTGACATCTGCGGCAAAGAGATCTCTATTCCGCACAAGTGGACATTTCACTTTATGATGGCTGTCGGATTCTGGAACTTTGTCGGCGCCGGAATATTCGGATTTCTCATCAACCTTCCCATTGTCAGCTACTTTGAAGTCGGCACCATCCTCACCCCGAATCACGGCCATGCTGCGATGATGGGTGTGTTTGGAATGTTTGCCATCGCTTTTATGGTGTTCGCCATCCGGCAGGTATTGCCTGAGAAGGAATGGGGACGGGTGGAAAAATATATCCGGGTCTCCTTCTGGGGGTTAAATATCGGCCTGGCAGGAATGGTTGTTCTCAGTCTTTTCCCTGGTGGAGTGCTTCAGCTTTCCGATGTTCTAAGGAATGGTTACTGGCATGCGAGAGGTCCTGAGTTCCTAAATGATCGACTCACGACCCTGATCGAATGGATTCGTTTGCCGGCCGATGCGATCTTCATTTTGTTCGGCGTGGTCCCCTTGCTGATCTCGGCAGGAGTTGCTTATCGCTGGGTAAGAAACTCAAACGGACGATCCTAAACGGTTTGCCGTTCGCTGGGAACGTGCTTCGGAGATCAATCTTCCCTGCCGGGGAGGATAAGAACGGTAAGGCCTCGAATTCGGGACAATGGGATAGGATCGACGCCGAGGCCATTACATCTTTTCCTTCAACTCCATGGCTTCAGAGACCAAGTCAATCACCTGATCAAAATTGAAGGGTTTGGAGATGATGAGATCGATTCCACTCTCGTTCAACTTTTCTCTATCCAACTCCACCCCCCATCCGGTGATCATGGCAACGGGGGTTTTCGGATTGATCCCTTTGACGGTTCTTCCCACATCCCATCCCGACAATTTCGGCATTCCCAGATCGGTGAAGACCAGATCAAACGCTTCAGCCCTGAATCGATCGATCCCTTCCTCGCCGTTGGAGGCAACCACCACCTTATGGCCTTTGGTCTTTAGCATCCGGGAGAGAATATCTCGAACAGACTCCTCATCGTCGATCACTAGAATCCGTGCTCGCCTCGACTCTTTGAAGGCGGCGACTTCTTTGGCAACGGGTCCCTCTTCCCCGTATCCCGTAGGGAGATGAAGGATAAAAGTCGTCCCCTTGCCTGGTTCGCTTTCGATCAAGATTTCCCCTCCGTGACGTTTGATAATCCCATAGGAAACGCTCATTCCCAACCCGGAATTCGTCACACCCTTGGTCGTAAAAAATGGGTCAAAAACCTTCTTCTTCACGTCTTCCGTCATTCCGATGCCCGTATCTGCAATCCTCACCTCCACCCAATCCTCTGTTTGGGGTTGGGTCGTAATGGTCAGCCTGCCTCCTTTGGGCATCGCATCCACCGCATTAAAAATAATATTGGTCAGTACTTCCCTCATCTCGGAAGGATTCCCCATGATCAAAGGGATGGCTCCAAGGTGGGTCGTTATTTCGATCTGTACCCCCTTTTTTTGCGGCTGATCCCTCCAGCGAGGTTGAGTGATGTTCACCACCTCGGTGACCATTTCGTTGAAAGAGAGGGATACGAATTCTCTATCCCTCCTCACACCCGTAAACTCCTGTATCCGGCGAATCGTTTCTGCCCCGTCCTTTGAGGAGCGTTCGATGACCTTCAACCCTTCACGAATTTCTTCAGGACCGAGGCGATCCAGTTGATGGAGGAGGAGCTGGGTGTTTCCCAGGACAACCGCCAAGACGTTATTGAAATCGTGGGCCACTCCACTGGCCAGTTCTCCCATGGCTCTCAGCTTCTCAGCCTGGACGACCTGGTCCTGGGCCTGTCTCAATTCTTGTAGCGTCTGTTTTAGATCGGAGAAGAGCTGAGCGTTCTCGATGGAAACGCTCATTTGGCTTGCAAAAGACGAAAGTGTCTTCAAATCTTCTTCGTCGAACCCATAGAGTTCATTGCTCTCGATGTTTAACACTCCGAATAACTGGTCTCTGACCTTGAGGGGAAACGCCGCCTCTGATTTGATGGAAGGGTCCCCGGGAATATATCGGGAATCCTTCGAGACATCCGGGACATAAACCAGTTCCCCCGTTCTGGCGACCCACCCCACAATACCGTCGATTCCGACCCGGAATCTAAATTTTCCGGTCTCCTCCAGATTCCTGCCGGTGACCTGCTTGATAAAGAGCTCATCCCTTGCTCGATTCAGGAGAAGAATGGAGCAGGCAGCATAGCCAAAACGATCTTTGAGAAGCTCCAGTGCTTTTTTGAACAAATCGTCAAGGTCTAGTGTAGAGGAAAGGGTCTTTCCAATCTCGTAGAGGGTAGTCAATTGTCTGATCTTCGCCAAGGAATCCTCGTAGAGCTTGGCATTCCCGATGGCAACGGCTGCCTGGTGGGCAAAGTTGTAAAGGAGGTCAACCTCGCTTTGCCGGAAATGGATTTCCGGGTCAGAAGAGCTGATGACCATTGTGCCAATGATCATCTCTCTAACGATCAGTGGGACGCCCACCACTTCCTTAAGATGATAGGAATCCAATTCCTCTACTCGGTTGGGATAGCTCTCATAATCCTTGCAGAGGACGGGGGATTTCCTGGCAATGACTTCCCCGATCACCCCGATCCAAGGCGGCGAAAATTCTTTTCCGATGATTGAATCGGGCAACCCATGGACAATCGCAATTCCATAACTCTGCTTTTGATTGTCCCACAGGGCGATGCTCCCCGAATCTGCACCCAAGAGCGCGACCGCGCTCTCCATGATTTTCTGAAGGATCACCCTTAATTCCAGCTTCGAGGCAATCTCCTGGGTGATCGAATAAAGAGTCTTGAGCTCTTCCAGACGCTTGACGTTCTCCGTATAGAGAAAAGTCCTCTCCATGGCCCCGCTGATGATCTGCCCGATCGAGTTAAAGAGGTTCTTGTCGAACGGCGTGATTTCCGAAACTTCCTTCCTGGCGATGTTGAGCGTCCCGTACATCTTGTCTCTCGATTTCAGAGGAATGAAGGCCACGGATTTCAAGCCCTCTTCAATGGCCGGGGCCAGGGCCTCCGGATGGCTGGGGTAGTTCTCCATAAATGCCGACTCGCCGGAAAGAGCAACCTTTCCCGATACGCCCATCCTGAGCTTCCTGTGTTTGGCCCATTCCAAGAACTTCTTGGAACATCCGCGATGGACGACCAGCACCAAATCTTCGTTCTTTTCGTCTAAGAGGTAGATGCGGACTTGGTGAACATCAATCATATCCATCATTTTATCCACACTCTTATTCAGGATTTCATCCAGATCAATGGATTCATTGACGGTCTGACTGATCGCATTGAGAATCGAAAGCTCTTGATTGAGTTTCATGATTTCTTCTGTTGTCTTTTTCGTCTCCCCGTTCATCCGATTCTCTTTCCCATCGACCTCACCGGAACGTCCTCGGCCCTTCGCCCTATTTCTTCGAAGAAGAGAGCACGGTTACTCCACTAATATCAACCCGAAGATATCTCTTTCTTCCTCACGAGTTTTGAGGACTTCGATGGGAAATCCGTTGTCCCTGGCAGTCTTGAAGACATCGATGCCGCAGGCTTCCATCGAAGGCCTTGCTTCAAGACCATGTTTGCACGGAGTGTTCGGGTCGCACTCCTCACAAAGACGACAAGGGCCCGACCCCATGCTCCAAGCCTTGTAGTAACCATCGAGAAAAATTTCGATTTCAAGCTTCACAATGGTTTCGTTGAAAAACTTTGTCTTTTCTCTTTTCGGCAATCTTCGATGGACCAAGATGGCCTTTTGGTAAGAATCGACCACCTTCCGCGTGAGGTCTGGAGCGGGAGCATGGGGAGGGCAGCAACGACTCTTCCCGAATCCAGGACACCCATATTGGCATTTCATCCTGACCCATTCGGCGGTGATCACGGAACGAGGATCGACAACCTTTGCTCCATCCGCTCCCTGCTCTAAAATCTCTTTGCAATACACTTCAAGCGCTTTCATCCTCTCTCACTTTCTCGCTACCAGATGATCGTTTTATGTCGGGACACGACGGATTCCAGCTGGAGTTTAGCCCGATGAAAATCGGAGCAGGAATAACATTTTTAGAGACCACAGGGCTGTCACCTTGAGATTCCATTACGGAGGGGAAGTAAGCTCTTTAATCTCTCTTTGGGCTTCCTCCCTCTCCGGGCTTCCTCGCTCTAACCCATCAATGGCGGTTCTAAAATGAAGGAGGGCATTGTTTCTCTCGCGCTTCAATTTGAAATGTTTTCCAAAATAAAAGTGCGAAAGTCCCTTCTGCCCTGTTCTTCCGCAAACCGATCCGAGGTGGTAATAGATATCGGCAAATTCGGGTTTCTCCTTTTGAACTTTCAAAAGGAGTGGAAGAGCCTGAGCAAACTCTCCCTTTTCCTGGTACGCCCTTCCGAGGTAATAGAGAGTCATCAAATCACTCGTTTGACCTTGTCCGGGGGCGGGCCGTATGGTTTCGAGGCTTTGAATGGCCTGGTCCATCTTTCCCAAAAAGAAATATGTTATTCCGAGTTCTCTGGATATGTCAAGATCTTTAGGGGCCAACGTGCGCGCGCGTTGAAGCGCTTCCACAGACTTGTCGAATCTTCCCATCTTCCGATAGGCCAGGCCCAAGCCATAGTATCCCTCCCAATAATCGGCGTTCGCGTCGATCAAGGACTGAAAATGGATGATGGCAACATGCGGCTCTCTCTCCTCTACAAAAGCCTTTGAACGAATCTTCCCAAAATTCGGAAAGGTTTTGAAAGGCCCCACAGGCTTCGGCCCCATCTGGAGAAGGTTTTCCATGAGGGAAATCCGGTTTTCAAGGGCTGGGTGGGTGAGAAGGTACTGAGGGATGTTAGGTGCTACGGCCAAACTCATCCTTTGGATTTTATTGAGAAAGCTGATCAGTCCACTGGGATCGTAGCCCGCTTTGATCAGATAGTGCAGGCCATTTTGATCCGCATCGGTTTCCATTTCTCGAGTGTATTTCAATTGAAGAGCCCCAGCAGTAGCCGCCGCCATGGCTGCACCTGCTTGAGATCCTGTCCCGCCCCTTCCTGCAATCATGGCTGCCAATATCGCCGCCATGGAAGCGATATTAAGCCGCGTTGATCTTTCGATCATCTGCGAGATGTGCCTCTGGGTGACATGGGCGATCTCATGGCTCAGCACCCCCGCGACCTCTTGCTCATTCTCCGCCAAAACAAGCAGCCCCGTGGTGACGAAAACATGCCCACCCGGAATGGCAAAGGCATTTGGTTCCAAGGCATTGACCACGTAAAACTTGAACTCGAAGGGGTTTGGACCCACCTGGTCTAGTATCGAATAACCTAACGTCTCTATAAAAGCTTGAATGGTTAGGTCTCTCATGAAATTGGCCTCTTTCTCAATTTCGACAAGGACCTTCTTGCCCATCTTCTTCTCTTCTTCTGTCGTCAGGGCACAGGCACTGCTCACGAAGTCTCCCCAGAGGAAGAAAGAGATAAGAAGCGGGATCACATAATACAAAATATTTCGTGGAGATCTTCTTATCGGCATCTCGCAACCCTTATTCGCGGCTGTCCGGCATCAGGCAGGCTTGCCCGTGCACGATGCATAAAACACATTCCTAAGAATTCGTGATGACGTTTTTCTGCGTTAACTCGTTAGAATATTAACACTTTCTCATCATCTCTACAAGAAGGGAAATAAATCCTTTGTCCTCATGAGGAGAGTTTTTGAGGCAAAAAAAGCCCTATATATCCTCTCCGTTTGGGTGGGGTTTGGATGGTGGGAGTCAGAGGATATATAGGGCTGCAAAAACCTGGAAAATGGATACGCCGCGAATGGGCGCTGGTCTTTAGGAATCAATTGTCTAAACAGGGACGGTGAAATGAGCCACCCCTGTTGTCAGCGATCTTCCATTTTAACCAATCATAAGTCCTCCTCAAGAACCGTTCTTCTTTCACTCGGATATGTTTTTTCTCTTTCTTCTTCGGATACGGGCCATATCGTTCTTTCATGCCGTCGGACATAACCCATCACCCCCTTTTATGTTCCCTTCCAGTTCTTAATGGCTTCGTTGAATCCTTGAACGATCCCGTAGAGCCGACGCGGGGACGGGCCTTTTCTTCCCTCCTGCTCATCCCGTTCTCGACGGATGGGATAAACCCTTCCACCCCCAACCACTGTTGCCTCGCCGGGCTCCTTCAATTCTCCCCTCTGCTGAGCCCTGATCCTTTCCAGTTCCATTCCATGTTCCTCCTCCATTTCATGTTCGGTGAGATCGCCCGTGATCCAGGCCCAACTCATTGGGTAGATATCAGGATTAAAGACGACCGAATAAAAATGCCAAACAATAATGGTCAGGGTAGCCAAGATCGCCTCATAAAAATGGATCGCTCGGGCTACATCCCAAGTCCACATGGGAAAGAATTGGAGCCATTCCGTCTTAAACCAGAGGATGAAACCTGTGACCGTCATCACGAACGTTCCCCAGATCAGGCCCACGTATTCCAGCTTTTCGCGGAAATTAAAGCGCGGCATCTTGATCAATTTAGCCGGTCGGTTGATATAGAGGTTGTTCTTTAGCGTCTCCCAGAGATCTTTGGCGTCTTTGAGCCCCGGGATCATATCCTTTGCAATCCCCCTCCCTCTCTCGCTAAAGAGGAGGTACAAAATGTGATACCCTGAGAGAAAAAACAGGGCAACAGCGCAGAGTCGATGGAGAAACCCTCGAAACGTCATTCCCATGGGAACATCGGTAATCGGGGAGACCCAGAAGGCTGTTGGAAAGCTTAACGCAAAACCCGTGACGACCAGGAGTGTAAAATTGACGGCAAGGTTGAGATGTTGAATTCTCTCGTTCAATGTCATCCTGAGGTATTTCTTCGTCATGGCAACCTGCTCCCTGTTCTTTAATGATGCCTTCTCTCGATCGTCTTTCTCAGCCAATCGGTGAAGTTGTAAAAGGTCAATCCTCCGATGACCATGACAATGAGAATAATGTAAACGACTCTCACCCAACCGACGACCTTCTCTCCAAAATCTTCTCCGCTGATCGATGCAATCGCATGCATCTTCCCCTTGGCGAAGTTCTCTGAAGCTCCCGGATGGCAGTTCCCGCAGGTTTTCTGCAGGTTATCTTTGTGAATCATTGATTTGGGGTCTGAAGAGGGTCGAATATCGTGGACTCCATGGCAACTGGCGCAGTTTGCCGAAAAAGTATCTCCTCCTTGATAGGAAAGACCGTGGAAAGTATCATAATATGATTTTACGGGGGCGGAGGTCAGTTTGTATTCCTTCGAAATGCGTTCCGCAGCATGACATTGCGGACAGGTGGTCAGCGCGATGCGTCGTTCGTTCACAGGGGAATCCGGGTCCACTTTCGCCTTGATCCCATGAATGCCGTGGCAGGTGGTACAGGTGGGAGAATCCATTCTCCCTCTGGCAGCAAGCACGCCATGCGCGCTTTCCGTAAATTGCTTGGTGATATCCGGATGACATGAACCACAAGTTTGAGGAATGTTCGATCGGAAGATCATTGACTTGGGATCGATCAGAGATCTCAAGTTATGGCTTCCATGGCAACTGGTGCAGGTTACCTCTCCAGTCTTGCCATGGATACTTCTCTTAAACTCATCTCCGGGTATGGCCGCTCCCAGGGCATGCTGTTTGATAAATACCGCATCCGAATGGCAGCGGTTACAGGTCTTGGCGATGTTGGAAACATGGGTCATGGATTTGTCATTCTTGCTCGGAAGAATGTTATGTTTTCCGTGACAGTCAAAACAACTGGCTGCCCTTTCTGTCCCCTTCATGATCATCTTGGAATGGAGACCCTGCAGATACTCCTTCTCCGCCTTCTCGTGGCAGGTGGCACAGTTCACCCTTTTGTCCGCCGCCTTCTGCCCGCCCTCGGCGTGTTTATCATCCTTAATCCGGGTATGGCAATCCGAGCAGGATAGTTTCTTGTGGGCCGAATTCTTAAAAACCGCTTCGGACACAAAAAGAGAGAGACTTTTACCCCGGCTATCTTGTTTTTTTAGTGACTCGTCCTGATGACAGCCAAAGCACATGGAATTGTCGCTCCATGCAACCCTGGCCGTCCCCCCCAACATCAGCCCGAACATCAAAAAGGCAGGTAGACCCCTTCCAAGGATTCTCCAACACCTGCTTCCATCTTCTCTCCATTTCATGCCGGAACCCTCCCGGGAATGAGGAAAGGAAAGAACCCCTCTTTTAAATTCTCTCTCTCAATCTTTTCAAAAGCGCACTCTACCGCCGACTTGATCTCTTCCAGGTCAACCGGCTTCATGGCCTGATAAAAGATCCCTGCGCCCCGAAGACGCTTGACCAGCCCGAGCGAGGCTTCAGATGAGATGACGATGACCTGGATCTTATCATCCTTCTTAAGCAAGGGAACTAAGTCACAAGCCTTCACGCCTTCCATCTCATCATCGAGGAGAACGACATGAATATTCCCCTTTCGGACCTTCCGAATCATCTCACTCACCAGCTTCGCCGTCTCCACTCTGTAGCCGATGCCGTGAAGGAAAGTGGAGAGCGATCTGGCCCAAAGATCATCCTGGTATGCAATGAGGATCGTTTTCGACTTCATATCAAACTCCTCTTCGGTTGGGCCTCCTTCTTCCTTCTTTTACTCACTCCCCCCGTCAACCGGACAAGGTTTACGCCCCTCCCACTAGGAAAAAAGTCTTCGGAGGCAAAATTTGTTTTCTATCCTACGTCGCTCGAATAGGCATCTCTCCTTTTCGAAAAGAGGTGAACGCCGTTCCTATGAAAGAGGAAAGGAGGATGCCGGCAGGAATCAATTGAGCTAAGATCACCACCACCCCACCGGTGAAGAAAAAACAGACTCCGAGGAGCCCAATTCCTCTGACCCCTCCTGCATAACCAATCCCCAAAGAAACCAATGCAATCGTCAAGACCAAAACGGAAGCTAAAAGCAGCAAAATTTTTTTCATTTTCCCAGACATTGTTTTCTCCAATCCCTACCTTTTCACGGGCGCCGGTTCAGCTCCAGGGAGGAGACCCTTCTCTTCGGCGGCCGCTTTTTCAGCTTCTTTCTTTCGTTTGAAAACCATGTTCGAAGAAGTTCCGACAAATGAGAAGAAGAGAATGGCTGCCGGAATCAGCTGGAGAAGGACGATCACGGCTCCTATGATGATGAAAATCCAAAGAGCAACCCCGGCGTCCTTCAGAGAGAACGATTTTGCAAATGCCGGTGTGGCCACCATAACAATTAACCCGATCATTATTCCCGCTGCCCAAAGCTTTCTTTCCTTCAACATGCCACATCCCTCCTTTCTTTTGGATGCAACCTTATTTAATGCATTCCATGTGCCAAGGTAAAACCAAAACAAAAATTTCATTCAATCTATTGAATTTATTATTTTTTTTTAGATTCTCATTGGAGGGCTAAGAGGAGGATTGTATATTTTTTATATACTTTCCTTTTGGATGAAATGAGCAAAAATTCACTAATTAACTAAAATGATTGAATTACTTAGAAAATAAAAAAGAATAAAAAAAATAGGCAGTCTAATCCCGATCAAAAACCTAATGTGCGGGCCAAGATTGTGAAGGCAATAATGGGAATCAACCAACAGAAGAACGCAATGATGTAACAGAGACTTACATCATCTGTCTCAATCTTTTTCACTTCTCCATATTTGGTAATGAGAAGCATTCCAAGGGCAGCAATTCCCACCACAACAATTGACCAACCCACAATTAACCATTTGAAGAAATCTGACAAGAGAACCCCTTTGTCCGAAAAACAATTTTAAGTGTGAAGCTATCCGGGCACAGGCCGGGGCTATTCGACAGAGCCCACGGTCCTCAGTGTGTCGAATGGGCTTCCCGGGCACGCAGCGGCGGGCCGAAAGCGAGCAAAAAATAATGCTTTAATTGTGCCCCTTAACCCTACCTACAAGGCCGGAATGGGGTCATTCGCCGGTCAAAATCTCAAAGCCAAATCAGTGTCGAAGGTCTTAACTCAAAAGCTTTCTCTCTGGTCATTTGGGTTTCGGATTTTATTTAAACTTTGAACTTTGACATTTGCCATTTAACTATTACGAGTCTCCCCTCGCTCGAAGGTTGTACTTCCTCATTAGTGCTTGAAAATTTGGCCGCAACATCCCCACCTCTTCGGCCGCTCGTGTGACATTCCATTGATGGCGCTCTAGGGCGTTTAGGACAAATGCCCTTTCAATCTCCTCAACCGCCTTTTCCCTCATCTGTTTCTTGATCTCCTTCAGCCCTTCACTGGTCAGGGGGATTTGACTCTCCGAGATTTCTTTTTCTTGTTGACCCGGAAGAATGAGATGTTCCACCCTCACCATTTCGTCGTCGATCATCACCACCGTCCGTTCGATGACATTCTCCAGTTCGCGAATGTTTCCTGGCCATGGGTACTTCATCATTTTTTCCATGGCTTCGGGGGTAAACCCTTTGATCGTTTTTCCCATCTCCTCAGCATATTTTTTGAGGAAATGGACGGCCAAAAGAGGAATGTCTTCTTGACGATCTTTCAAAGTCGGAAGGGAGATGGGAACAATATTCAGGCGGTAATAAAGATCTTCCCTGAAGACCTCTTCTTTGATCATCCTTTCGAGATCCTTGTTGGTGGCAGCGATCAGCCGAATGTCCACCTTTTTGACCTTGGTTCCTCCCACAGGGGTAAACTCTCTTTCCTGTAAAACCCTGAGGAGTTTGGCTTGAATAGATAAACTGATATTTCCAACTTCATCGAGGAAGACCGTCCCTCCGTCCGCCACTTCGAACAGCCCTGGTTTGGTGGTGACGGCACCGGTGAAAGACCCCCTCACGTGGCCGAACAATTCACTCTCCAAGAGATTCTCTGACAGGACCGCACAGTCCACCGGCACAAATTGTTTCTCTCTCCTCGGACTGTTGAAATGAATCGCCCGAGCAATGAGTTCTTTCCCTGTCCCGCTCTGACCATAGATTAACACGGTACTGTCGGTGACAGCCACTTTGGCAATGACCCGGTAGATCTCCTGCATCTTCTTGCTCTTTCCCACAATATTATGGAACCCGTACTTTTCCTGTAACTCCTGACGCAGGTAGATATTCTCCAGCATGAGATTTTTCTTCTCAATCGCCTTCTTCACGACAATGGCAACCTCATCTGGCGTAAAGGGCTTGGGGATGTAGTCGAAGGCTCCCAATTTCATGGCCTCGACTGCGGTTTCCACGGTAGAAAACCCGGTGATCATAATGATGATTGAATCGGGATACTCTTTGCGAAATGTTCTCAAAAGCTCCATGCCATCCATCCCCGGCATTTTGAGGTCGGTGATGACGATGTCAAACGGGTGGGCCTTCATTTTTTCAAGGGCTTCCCTTCCGCTCAGGGCGGTTTCCGCCTCATAGCCCTCCTCTTCCAAGATCCGCTTGCAACTTTCGCAAACGATCATTTCGTCATCGACGACCAGGATCCTTGGCTGGGTCACGTCTTATTGCCCCACCCTCCCACTATTTTTCTTCCATCTTACCATAAAGGAAGGATTTCTTTCAATATTCCTGTTTCTCTCTGAGTTCCTCCGGTTTCCTCACGAATCCCATAATGAGGCTAGCCAACAAGGCGGCGAAGGCCCCAATCCCAAAAGACCAGCGAAAGCTTCCCATCAAATCGGTCAGACGGCCCCCAAGGATGGGACCCGCCATGGCCCCTATCCCGTACAGAAGCGTCAGGAGGCCGATCACCCTTCCGGCAACTTCTTTCGGGAAATAGTCTCTGGCACAGGCAGCATACATTGGAAAAATCGGACCATACATAAAACCAAACCAGCCAATCCCTATTCTCAACCATGAAATATTGTCTTTTGTGAGAATGATCAAAAAAATGCTAAGCGCCAATAACGAGTGAATGATGACGAGTGACTTCGCTCTTCCAATGTAATCAGAGAGGGTCATGAAGACGAACCCGCCGACGATGCTTGTCAGGGCCAGAATGCTGATGAAGGTCGAGGCAACGGGGTATGGAATTTTCAATTCCACCACCCCATAGGTGACGATAAAATCCGAGACGATATAAACGGCAACGGAGATAAATAAATAGGAAGCACCGATCAACCAGAACATGGGTTCTTTCGCAATCGCCCGATAATTGAAAGAAGTCTGGGAGAGGGGGGGAGAAGGAGTCGATTGGGCTGTTTCACCCCAAGGGAGGAGTCCCAACTTTTCGGGGTCATCCCTGAGAAGCAGAAAATTCATAGCGATCAGGATCAAACCCGAGGCTCCCAATAAGTACCAGCCCATCCTCCAACTATAGTTATTGACGATGGTAGGAAGAAGGATCCCCATCAGGCCAAATCCCAGGGCGTAACTGGGTGAGAGTATTCCCAATGCCAACCCTCGCTTATTTCCTCCAAACCATTTCTGGATCAAAGCGGAAACCGGAGTCCATATCGAAGCAGCTCCTATCCCGACAATCCCATGGAAAAAGACAGCGGTCGTGAGATCTGACGCCCGCCCCATTAAAACGGTGCCCGCTCCCAAGAAGAGGCAAAAAAAACTGATGACAAACCTCCCACCGATCCGGTCCATCAGCCAACCCATCAATGGTGAGAAAAGGATGTAAGTTAAGAAATAGCCGGCCCTGATCATTCCTGCCTGAGTCATGTTAATATGAAGATCTTGAATCATCTTGGGCAGAAGCACTGAATAAGCCCCAATCCGAATACTATAATTGACAAAAAGGGTAACAAAGCTTGTTCCCAAAATCACCCAAGCCCAATGAATCCCCGAGGAGTGTTTGTCATGATCAGTCATCTTTTGTTTACCGGAGATCATTTTAAATTTTAGATCTCTTCAAACCCCTCCCGCCGCAGCCGGTTCCATCGGAGGTCGGCTCATCTTCTACGATAGAAAATCTTTCCTCAAGATCCTTCAACTCTGGGATCACAGAGTCTCCACTTCGCCTGCCGGAACGATCCAGGTAAAAAGCGCGGATCCCCAGAGAGCGAGGAACGAGATAGTCAAACTCATAATGGTCACCGACATGGACGATCTCTTGGGGTCTGCTTTCGAGGATCTGGCAAATTCGTTGGTAGAAACCCACTGTCTTTTTCACCTCGCCGAAATCAGTGGTCGCTGAAAAGATCCGGTGGAAATATCTCCCGAGACCCGTCGCTTCCATCTCCAGGTCGATGAACTCTCTCCCCGCGTTAGAGGTGAGGATCAAAGGGAATCTGCCTTCCAAGCGCTGCAATACGTGATGGACGTCCGAATAAACTTTGATCTTGTCTGTATAGCGGTCCATAACTGCCTTCCAGCTCTCATCGAGCTGGAAAAATCGAAACCAGTATTTGATGTCATACCATTCGATCGCCCCTTCGCCGACTTTAAGGTATTCTTGCGTCACAAGGGCTTTGGCCTCTTCGAAGGAGAATCCCATTTTCTTAGCATACAGTGTGGGGATCCCGTGGCCCCAAACCCAATCCGTGAATTCCGCGTCAACCAATGTCCCGTCCATATCAAAAGAAATGAATTTGGGCATCTCGCCCTTTGTAACAAGGTTCATACCGTTCCCAGGACAAGATCTTCTGAGGTTCGGATCTCCCTTTCCAAGTCGGCAATAGCGACCGTGCGGGTTGGCAGGTAAGCATGCGAGCTAAAAATGGTGATACACCTTTTTTTGAACATCCTTAAAGGGGCATGAGGTTGATGGGATCGGACGAGAACCTGTTTTTGGTATCGCTCCATCATCCGCTCAAAATAAGGCCGGCCGAATTGGGGCCTCCCCCATAAATCACCCAGGAATTCGGCCTCTTCTTCCACAAAATCCCCCCAAACGATCCTGTCCCAATTTCCATCTCCCAATTCAATCTTGCCTATTTCTTCGAGCGATTCTAAATCTGGCAAGGCGCCGTGAACGGCTAAGATTCCATTTTGGGTCGTGGCGGCCAAAGGGAATTTGGAGAAAAGGAGGCCGTATCCTTCTCTCTGCTCAAGCGTGATGGAATTCCAAAAACTGGAAGGATGAAACTGTTTCACCATAAATCCTTCATGATTTCCGGCCAAAAAAAAGATTTCTTCAGGATGCTCCAATTTCAGTCCCAGGAGGTATCGGATATTTTCTTCCGAATCATCTCCACGATCCACATAGTCTCCTAAGAAAACGATGCGATAAGGCTTCTTGAGGAATTGACGTGTCACTTGCCGACTGGCCTCCAGATCTCCATGGGTATCTCCTACAAATACGACTTTCCCTTGTGAAGGGATCTGGACTAAACGTGATTCTTTTTCAAGGATCTTACTTGCTTGATCGATGAGTTCTTCGAAAGTCATCTCCATCGTTTGTGATGAAATAAAGGCCTCGGTAAGGTCTTGCGGTGTTGTCCTGCTACCGTTGAAACAGCAACACGGCAGGACTGTCCTACGGCAACACTTCTTGAAAGAACATCATTGACCGTCAGGAATCACTTTTACATGAACTTCCCGATTCCTTGGCCCATCAAATTCGCAGAAAAAGATTCCCTGCCAGGTTCCGAGGACTAATTTTCCCGATTCAACAAAGACGATTTGGGAAGATCCCACCAGACTGGCCTTGATATGGGCTGGAGAATTCCCTTCCATGTGGCGATACTGGTCCTGGAAGGGAACGATTTTGTTCAACTCCATGATCATATCCTGTACGACGCTTGGGTCCGCATTTTCATTGATCGTTACACCGGCAGTGGTATGCGGGACAAAGATGATGCAAATCCCATCTTCCACTCCCACTTTTTTCACAGCCTCTTGGACCGGGCGAGACACATTGATGAATTCGGTACGCGTTGATGTTCGTACTTGAAAAGTCTGCATCATTTTCAACCCCACTTCTCTGTAAAAAGTTGCCAATGATTCATTCTCATACCACATCCGACTTAGAATCTCAACAAGAGATCGTTATCGCAATGGACGAATCTTATTGACCCGTTCGACGGCGCTAAGCCCTGCCTTTCAAGGCGGGAACAGAAGCCGCCGTTCGGGGTCAACCCCTGCCTCGGTCCCGCAAGGCGGGGCTTCGCGCAGGCAGGCTGAGCGCCTTGGCCTGAGCCTTTCGACAGGCTCAAGGCCCTGAGTCCAATCGAGGGGCTCGGGTCGAAGGCAAACCCCGTCATCTGCCAAGGGAATCGAAAGGGTTGACTCTTCCGCTTCAATTTAGTAAATTCCCATTTACCGAGGGAAAAATGGAGCTCCGCGGGTTGGCCCGTGGTCCTCAACGAACATACCCGCTTACGCACCTGGGCGCTGTAGCGCTTCGGCGCGCAAACGCCAAGGCTTCGGTGGGTCGTCCGCCCGTTTGCGAAATCTGCCAAAACACAGCAAGTTTATCGCTGTGACGGTTGCCGCCAAAGGGACGCATCCCTCCACCGCCAAGCCCGTGGTTCCTGCGTAGGCGGATGAAAGCCCCTTTGCCTCCTTGTGCGACTCTGGGGGCCTCAGGAGGAACTAAGGAACAAGGCCATGCAAAAAGAGGGTGTAGGTTACTTAACTCCAACCTCGATGATCGATAGCGATCATCCGAGCATCAGAGATTATGCAATCCTCATCGCTGGGAGGAGTCAGGACCCGATTGAGATCGCCGTCAAGCTTTACCTTGCCGTACGCGACAATATCATCTACGACCCCTATTCTCCTTTTTATCTCCCTGAACATTATCGCGCAAGTTATGTCCTCAAAAGGGGCCGAAGCTTTTGCGTGCCCAAGGCCTCCCTCCTCTGCGCCTTGGGAAGAGCCTGTGGACTCCCCACCCGCATTGGTTTTGTCGATGTCCGGAATCATCTTGCCACAACGCAGCTTATTAAATTCATGGGGAGCGACCTTTTTGTCTACCACGGTTTTGTGGAGCTTTATCTGGAAGGGAAATGGGTAAAAGCCACACCTGCTTTCAACATGGATCTCTGCAGAAAGCACCGTGTCCCACCCCTTGAATTTAACGGTCGCGAGGATTCTCTTTTCCAAGCCTATAACCTAGAAAATCAAAGGTTTATGGAATATATCGATTTTCATGGAGTTTATGCGGATGTTCCAGTGGATGAGATCGTCGTCGCGTGGGAAAAGGCTTACGGGAAGGATCGTGTGAGGAACTGGATAAGAATGCTCGAAGAGGGAAACGATCGCAGTCTCTCCGACTTTGCGAAGGAGGAGGTGTTGAACGAATAGGCAGATCAAAATCCTTGAATTCTTGCCTTGAATCGGGTATGGTGATGACATCACAGGGAGGGGAATTCAGATGTCCCAAAAAAAGATTGCGGAGATTCTGAAACTGGTTGAGTTCCTCAACGAGGAGGTAAAGGAGGTTTCAAAAAGATTAAGTCGCGTGACACCGAAAGAGGTCAGTGAAAAATTGGGGGCCTTGGCCCTTCTTAGAGAAAAGATCCTTAACCTTCAAGTTGAAATTCCCCAAGAAGTGGAGAAGAAACTTTCGGAAATCTACCCTTCCATCAATAGAATCAGACAGAAACCCTCTTAGAATTCGGATTTTGGATTGCGGATTTCGGGATTAAATTCGCAAAACAAATCTCACACAATTATACTCCGCATTCCGCATTCCACAATCCGCACTTTTTAATAAAAGGCGAGGCTGGCGAAGGAAACGACGGAACGGGTTTCCGGAGTAAATGCCTGGTCGTATTTAAGAAGTCTCCCCCCGTTCGCCTCAAGGATCTTGAGCATGGAATAGATCGGCGAAAGACCGCAGATTCTCCTCCGATCTTTTTCCCTTGAAATAGAAGAAAAAAAACCCTCTCCATCCATCCTCTCCGCATATCCCAGCATCTCACGGTCTTCTTGAGAGAGGACCCTGAGATCATACTCATGGATGCCTTCACGATCCCCGAATTGAAAGCCCATGTGGGCGAGATCTGCGCTCGCAATATAACAAACCTCTCTCCCGAGGAAGGAAACAGCGTCTTTTAAGGCATCGATGAACTGGCGGATCGGTTCGAGTTCCATCGGTGAAACCCCCTTGTCAATCGCTTCGTGAAATGATCCGCTCAGGATGGGGACAATTTTCAGAGGGTTGGGCTCCGGGTAAAGGTATCGCAGAAAGACACACTGAAATTCGATTGAATGTTCGGTTCGTTGAACGCCTTCATCTTTGAAGAGGTCCGCAGGACAACGGGACTGGACCGCATCCACCAATTCCCTGTCCACCTTCAAGGGTCCGAGAGGGGTAACAAAGTCTTTGCGGGTCAGGCAGAAGGGATTTTCCATGGGAGTGTGGGCTGTTCCAAAGATGATAAAACAATTGGAAGAACTCCCTTCCCGTATCTCTCGGTGGCCGGAGGCATAACAAGCCCCTCCTCTTTGAAAGTCAATGTGCGGAACAATCGCCCCCTTCAAGCCGTTTTCGCCCTTTTTCGATCCAAGAGGTCCGGAACCGTCTATTCCTCTAAAGTACCCTTCAAGTTGAGCCCTTAATCTATCCGGATCTGCTTCATAACTCTTCCCCGCAAAAACCGCTTCCCGGGACGAAGCCTTCCTGAAATCTCCCTCTTTCTGCCTCAACGCCTCTTGAAACCGATCCCCTTCGAGATAAAGGGCATCATCCAACTGGCCGATGATCTCCTGTAATTTTTCTGTATAAAGGAACTCCCCAAACTTCTTCATATATTCCGCCTGAATATCCCGGATCGAATGCTGGCCATCAAAAAGGGAAACAATGAAATAAAGAGGGGGTGACAAGAAAAGAGCTTTCTCGCTGATGTTCTGTGGATCCTGAAGGCAGAGCATGGTCTGCCCGGAATTCTGGATCGGAAAGATATTGATGGCTCTAAGTTTGGGGTAATCCACGAAAAGGCTCCAGACCTAATCCATCAATCCGGACAAAAAGATGGTGGAGCCCCGCGGGCAAAGCCTCAGGCACCTGACTAGCGCCCCTGTGGGGCGACATCCCGGCCAAAGGTTAGCCCATTCAGCCACGCCCAGAGGCCGTGGCTTTCTGCTGCCGGGGCAAAAGGGATGTGAAATTCTAGGTTTTTAGCTGACTGGCGGGCTAACGATTTCTCGCTCTGTGCTTCGTGGCTCCGTGTGTTTCAGCGCCAGTTCGATGGCCTCATCCATCCTCTGAATATATTTGAAATTCATCTGATTTCGAATATGCTCAGGAATCTCTTCCAGGTCTTTTTCGTTCTTCTTCGGAAGGATGATCGTCTTAATCCCGGCCCGCATTCCTGCGAGGACTTTCTCCTTAATCCCCCCCACAGGAAGGACCAAGCCCCTCAACGTGATCTCTCCCGTCATGGCAACATCACTTCGAACAGGCTTGTTGGTCAACAGGGAGGTCAGCGCCACAAACATCGTGACCCCAGCTGAAGGCCCGTCCTTTGGGATGGCCCCCGCTGGCACATGGATGTGGATATCGTTCTTTTCAAAGAAATCCTCTTCAATACCGAGTTCTTTCGATTTGGATCGAACATAGGCTAACGCGGCCTGGGCGGACTCCTTCATCACATCTCCCAACTGCCCTGTCAAGGTCAGCCCTTTCTCCCCCCTCATCTTCGTCGCTTCCACAAAAATGATGTCTCCTCCGGTAGGCGTCCAGGCCAGACCCGTCGCCACACCTGGATTAGAGGTCCGCTCTGCCACTTCGAGGAAGAATTTGACCGGCCCTAAAAATTTATGCAGGTTGTCTGGAACGATGACCACCTTCTCTTTTATCTCTCGTGCCACATCCTTGGCCACCCCACGACAGATGGCTGCGACCTCCCTCTCCAAATTTCTGACCCCCGCCTCTCGGGTATAGGAACTGATGATGGTTTGAAGAGCCGAATCCTGAAATTCGATGTACTCTGAACTCAACCCGTGCTCACTGATCTGCTTGGGAATTAAAAACTGTTTAGCAATCATCATCTTCTGATCTTCGCTATAGCCCGGGAGTTCGAGGGTTTCCATCCGGTCCCTGAGGGGAGGAGGGATGGTATCGAGCACATTCGCGGTGGTGATAAACATCACCTTCGAGAGATCGAAATTAACATCGATATAGTGATCAGAGAAGGAAAAGTTCTGTTCCGGATCCAACACCTCCAAAAGTGCCGAGGAAGGGTCTCCGCGAAAGTCCATTCCGATCTTATCCACTTCGTCCAGCATGAAGATCGGGTTATTCGATCCGGCTTTTTTGATCCCTTGGATGATCCGGCCGGGCAGAGCCCCGACATAGGTCCGGCGGTGGCCCCGGATTTCAGCCTCATCTCGGACTCCGCCTAAAGAGATTCGGATGAATTTACGGCCCATTGTTCGGGCAATCGACTTTCCAAGTGAGGTCTTTCCCACCCCGGGGGGCCCGACGAAACAAAGGATGGGGCCCTTCATATCCGCCTTCAATTTCCTGACTGCCAGGTATTCCAATATCCGTTTTTTTACCTTTTCCAAATCATAATGGTCTTCATCCAGAGTCTTTTGGGCATTGTCGATATCCAGATTGTCCTCTGTGGTTTCAGACCAAGGGAGTTCCGCCAGCCAATCTAAGTAGGTTCTCGCGACCGTATATTCGGCCGAAGCAGGGGGTATCTTGGACAAGCGATCTAACTCTTTTTCGGCAGCGGCCAGGGCCTCGGATGGCATCTTGGCCTTCTTGATCTTCTCTTTAAGTTCCTTGATCTCTGTCGAATGTTCATCCAGCTCTCCCAACTCTTTCTTGATCGCCTTTAATTGCTCCCGGAGGTAATATTCCCTTTGGGTTCGATCCATATCCTCCTTGACCTGCGATTGGATCTTGTTCCCTAGTTCCAATACCTGAACTTCTTTGTTGAGGAAGAGATGAACTTTACTCAGCCGTTCTCGGACGTCGAATGTTTCCAAAATTCCCTGTTTCTCGGTCGTCGAAATGTTCAGGTTCGAGGCAATCAAGTCGGCAAGAATGGCGGGAGACTTGATATTAGAGACCATCGTTCCCAATTCACTCGTGAGATAAGGAGCTAATTCCACTGCTCTTTGAAAGAGGTTCTTCAAATTCATGATGAGGGCATCGATCTCCACTCCTTGTACGAGTCCCTCATCGATCACTTCACTCCTCGCCCTGAAATAGGGTTCTCGCTGGATGTACTCTTTGATCTTGATCCTCGAGACCCCTTGGACAATGACTCGTTGGCTTCCGTCCAGTTCTCGAATCATCCTCAAAATCAACGCGGCGACGCCCACTGAATAGAGATCGCCCTCTTTCGGATCTTCGATCTCAGACCTCTTCTGAGTGATTACCCCGATAATGCGATCAGAATCCATTGCATCATCGATGAGTTTCACTGACTTCTTTCTGCCCACCATGATGGGCAATATTAAGTCAGGATAAAGCACGGTTCCTCTTAAAGGAAGAATCGGGAGTTCATCGGGGATAACAACCTTATCGTCTTTGGCCTTTTCGTCTCGATCAGCTCCCCCCCTCGGCAAAAATATCATCCTAACCTCCTTTGAAATTAATCAGTTACTTTACAGTTTAAGATAATCACCGTCGTTTCATTTGTCAATGTGGCCTAAGCTGCTGGTCCAAGTGGAATTACGTGAAAAATAACATACAAAAAGGATGCCAAATTTAAGTCCCACCCTAAAAAGGAAGAAAGTTATGAAACCCCCTCTCCCATATAGGGATTTCCGCAAATATTACAAACTCCCTTATCATTGATGGTACCAACGCAGTTGCCGTCACGACAGGGGATACGTTCCGAGAAATCGGTCTCCGCCTTTTCCACCCTTATGGGCTTTCCACACCGCCTGCAATAAAGGCTCCCTTCAGGCGACTCTCCGCCGCACTCCGGACAGAGAACGGAAGCCAGTGTCTTATCACAATAGGGGCACTTCATCTATTCCTCCTCCACATGAAGACTCTTTATAAAACGATCGATATCTCGCTTGTTTCGCCTCAATTCGTAAAGGAGTTTCTTGGTTCCATCATCGGGGAAAAGACGATTCAAATCATAGCCCTTCTCAGGGAAAAGGATGTTGAGGTCGATCTCCCGTTTCTTTTCCTCCGCCTGATCGATTTGCTCAGAGTGGACGTCCTTCTCTTCCATAGAGCCTTTCCGGTAGACCAATTTGGAATGTGAAGCTCCCCGCCCACAATGCGGGAGCTACACATTTGACATTAATTCTAATTGTTTATAGGACAGCAATCCTCTTTTGTCAACCCTTGTTGATCTTAATTTGCGATTAAGATTGATGGGTTCGGAGGCATTCGCTCAGCAATCGGAGACTTCGACAGAATCACTCCGAACTCCCAACCCTGAATTCCGAGCGGAACTTATGGCGAGCCGTATTGAAGTTGATAAAGTCTGAAATAAATGCCTTTCTGAGCCATCAATTCTGTATGCGTTCCGGTTTCCCGAACCCTCCCCTTATGGAGGACGACGATCCGGTCAGCATGCTGGATCGTGGAGATCCGGTGAGCAATGACAATCGCTGTTCTTCCTTTGAGCAATCGCGCCAGTCCCTCTTGGATGAACCGTTCCGTTTCAGGATCGACATGCGAGGTTGCCTCGTCGAGGACCAAGATCTTTGGGTTAATGGAAAGGGCCCTCGCAAAGGCCAACAACTGCTTCTCCCCGGCGGACAGTGCCTGCCCCCCCTCCCCTGTTTTTGTGCGATATCCGTCGGGTAATCGTCGAATAAACTTCTCGGCGTTCACGGCCTGCGCGACTTCTCTCACCTTTCTCTCATCGATCCTCCCGTCCCCCAGTCGTATATTCTCCTCTATATCTCCGGCAAAAAGAAAGGTATCTTGCATCACCAACCCGATCTGCGACCGGAGTTGAGTCAAATCCCTCTCTCGAATATCAATTCCGTCGATCAGAATGGCCCCCTCCCCCACTTCATAGAACCGCTCGAGCAGGTGGAGCAAAGAGGTTTTTCCGGCCCCCGTTGCCCCGACAATGGCCACGGTTTCACCCTCATGGACTGAGAAAGAGACATCCTTCAGGACCTTATCTTTCCCGTTGTAGGAGAAGGAGACATGGTGAAACTCAACGTTCCCTCGGATATCCTCCATTCTTGGAAAGGAAGGCTTTGAAATCCTTTGATCTTCATCGAGTAACGAAAAGATCCTTTCGAGGGAGGCCATCGCAGATTGCAGTATATTGTATTTTTCCGAAAGGTCCCGGATGGGCTGGAAGAACATCCGGATATAGGAAAGAAAGGCGACCAAAACTCCCAGCGTGATCGCTTCCTGAATCACCCTTCCCCCCCCGTACCATAGGAGAAGGCCGATGGCTCCGGAACTCAGGATTTCAACGAAGGGGACAAAAAAAGCATAAATGGAGATCTGCTTCATGTTCGCCAAATAATATTTCTCATTGATCTGCTCAAATCGCCGGGAGTTCTCTTTCTCCCTTCGAAAGAGCTGAACCACTTTGATGCCCGAGAAATTTTCATGAAAAAAAGAATTCAATTGGGCAATCTTCAAACGGATCTCCCGGAACACATCTCTGGCTCGACGGCTGAAGAAAAGGGCCGTGACAAAGATCAGAGGGATAACAGAGAAAGAAACCAGGGCGAGTTCCCGGTTGAGGTGGAGCAAGAGGAGGATGATCCCGAACACCAAAAGAACATCTTTCAAAAGGTTTACCAGGACAGAAGTAAACATCTCGTGGACGTTCTGGATATCATTCGTCAATCGGGTCACCAACCTTCCCACAGGGTTTTTATCAAAAAAGGAAACCGGTAGGTCTTGGAGATGGGAGAAGACCTTTGTCCTGAGATCATGCATCATCCTTTGACCAGCCAACTCCATCGTATAGACTTGAGAGAAATTCATTCCAAAATTGATGACGAGAATGAAAACAACCAGGAGGGCAATTTGGAAAACGCCCTTCACATCCCTCCCCCTCAGGATACGAAGGTCCTCTCGACTCAACGCTTTCATTTGATCAAACGAAATGAACCAACGGGAACCGCTTTTCTCAAACAAGGAGGGATATTTTTTAGGGAGGCTTTCCTCCTCCGGTGTCTGCGGGACGAACAGGTAGTATCGGGTTTCTGTCAGGAGGCCATATTTCTGGAAAAGGGCCATCTCTTTCCCGTCCATGGATTGTAGCGTCTCTGGCAGGAGAAGAAATTTCCCTTTTTCTTTTTCTGGGATGATTCTCTCGCCATATTGATTCCAGAAGCGGTGCTCCTCCGGCGAGCCATCTCCTTTTAAGACAACTTCCCTTGCCGCAACGACGATATAGCGGTCTATCGCCTCTTTGGTGAGATAGGGGATGATGAGGTCCAGACCCGCCATGATCAAAACAAACAGGAGGGAAAGGGCCATCAGTTTCCAATAGGGTTTCAGAAATCCCCCCAACCTGGCCATCAGTCTCAGGTCGTAGGGCTTCCCTAATTTGCCTTCTTCCATATAGCCGAAATCAGTGTGCATATAAGAAACTCGTCAGTTCGGAGTTGGGAGTTTTCCCCTTCATTTTCTAAGATTCCAGTCTTTCAGATCATTCTGCACTCATCTATTCTGAAAGTAATTGAAAAGCCCTTAGATTCTTCAAATCAAATCTTTCGTCATTCATCTTCACCTCTCCGAACGCCGAACTCCGAACTATTAACGTTATTCTCCTTTTCCAGTTCTTCTTCCAGTTGCCTCTGCCAATAGAGGTCGGCGTAAATCCCCCCTTTGGAAAGAAGGGTTCCGTGGTCCCCCATTTCCGCCACCTGTCCCTCTTCAAGAACGATAATCCGATCCGCTCTCCGTAGGGGAGCGATTCGGTGAGTCACGAGAATGCTCGTTCTACCCCGGAGAAACTTCTCTAATCCCTCGAGAACCCGTTCTTCCGTCTGAATGTCCACTGAGGAGAGTCCATCGTCCAGGATGAAAATGGGGGAATCTGTGAGGATGGCCCGAGCAATCGCAATCCTCTGCCTCTGTCCGCCCGACAAGGTTACTCCTCTCTCTCCGATCACGGTATTCATCCCCTCTGGGAAGTCCATCACCTCATCGTAAATCTGCGCAAGCCTTGCAGCCTCTTCAATTTCTGTATCCGTCGCCTCCATTCTTCCAAATGCGATGTTCTCACGGATGGTGTCTGAGAAAAGAAAGGTATCCTGTGGTACATACCCAATCGATTTTCTCAACACCTCCAGGGGGATGTCATGGATTTCAACCCCGTCGAAGAAAAGATACCCTTTGGGAGATTCCAAAATCCTCGCGATTAAGTTGCAGAAAATTGTCTTTCCGGAACCGATCCTCCCCACCATGACCATTTTCTCCCCCTCGTTGACGGTGAGATTTATGTTCTTGAGGAGAGCGTTTCCTCCGTTTCCGGCGGAAAAGGTGAGACCTCTTATATCAATCCTTCCTTTCAGCGGTCCCCGATGAACGACCCCGGGAGCATTGAAGATTTCAGGAGTCACTTCAAAGATCCGGTTGAGACGGTCCATGGAAGCCCTCCCTCGTTGGATCATATTCACTGCCCACCCCAAGGCCATCATGGGCCAGGCGAGGAGTCCCAGATAGCTCATAAAGGCCACAAAATCCCCCGTTGTGATCGATTGAAGGATTGTCAAGTTTCCGCCCCAAAAGAGAACGATCGCCATGGAGAGATTGGAGAGAAAAAGAATGATGGGGAAAAACATTCCCCATACTTTCACCACATTCAAATTTTTCTGAATATAATCCTGGCTTAGCTGAGAGACCATTTTTTCTTCTCTCTCCTCAAGAACATAGGCTTTGATCACCCGGATACCCGTAATGGCCTCCCTCACCCTTTCGGTCAGCGAGGCGAAGGCCCTCTGAACCATTTCAAACCGGTGATGGATCGTCCGACTGAAGACTAGTGTCATCAGCGTGATCAAGGGCATGGGAAGAATGGCAAAAAGAGTTAATCCCGGGTGGATATAGATCATAAAAAAGA
>Ga0209293_10000017_pt1 | contig 27320 bp, 33 predicted proteins | sample Mud_0915_D1_FD_187690 | JGI IMG/M metagenome (GOLD analysis project Ga0209293, IMG submission 187690) | Wetland microbial communities from Old Woman Creek Reserve in Ohio, USA - Mud_0915_D1 (SPAdes) (version 2) | ecosystem: Environmental > Aquatic > Freshwater > Wetlands > Sediment ... | reverse complement strand
ACACCTACCCGACAAAACCGCAACTGACCGGAGGACAGGTCTACTGGCTTATTCATTACTCCGGCGATGCCGTTGGGAACATAGACTACATCGCATCTGGCGGTGGGATTGTCTACTTCGTCCACCCGGACGGAACCGCTTGGCCCACTCCTGCCCAATGGGATACGGGAACGGATGCCGCCGATGTTGATATGGGGATATACGTTGTCTATAGCACTCCCCATTCCCGCGATATAGCCGATAATCTTGGGGTTTCCGACGATCGGGCTGTTACGAAGTCGGTGAAACGGTTCCCCGAAGAAAGCCTCGGCGTTACCGATGCCACAGATGAAAATACCATCGTGCCGCCCGAGGTGCCAGAAGAAGGTTCCCCCATAGGGGTCATTGATGCAATCGCCGCGCAGATCGTATCGGCAACCATCATCAATATCGCGGAATCTCTTGGGCCTACCGACTCGTTGTTCGGCGCGATGTTGTATCGTATTTTCTTTTCCGACAACGCTGGTGCAGAGGATGTCGCTGGCAGGAGTCTTGGTTCAGTAAGATACCCTGCCGATGTGGTAGGCAATCTTGATACGCTGTCGAAAATAATCAACATCATGCGGTTGTCGGGGGACAACCTCGGGCTGTCCGATAGCATATCAAGGCAACTTGCATTTCTGCGAACCTTGTATGAAACCCTTACCGGGGTTGCTGATGAGGCGACGACATTCTTTACCGATAGTTGGGAAGCAGGAAATTACAATAACTGGACTGTTGGTGAAAAATATGGGGGCGGGGATTGGACTCCAATGTGGACTGTTCAATCCGGCAACCTCGGAGGTTCTGGTTCTTATTATCTCCGTGGACAAACGACTAATTCATGGTCATACCTCGGGCATGAACTTGGGGGGGATTATGGACAAATATATGTGAAGTTACTTGCCCAATCCTCAACCAATATGCCTACGGGCGGTTGGGCTTCTGCTAATTGTCCGATATTGGTTTTCAGACACGGTACTGCCGGTGTTTTATCTCTTACCTACGGGCAAGACGACACGCAGGGGGATTTTCAAAAGTGGAAGATATATAGGGGAGGGGTGTGGTTTGAGTCGAACACCCTCCTTGCTACAAGCGCGAGTACATATGACCTAACGACCGCAAGGCAAGTGGAGATTTTTCTTGTGGTTGATAGCACATCGGGAGTCTGCAAGGTGTGGATTGATGGTAATTTGGCGATTGATTTTACGGGAGATACGGCAGGGAATAGTGCAACACATACGGATCGCATTGATCTTGGTACTTACGGTGGGCCTTATGGGGCGCAGACTACAACATATTATGACGATTTGGAGTTAAAAGACGGCATTGGTGGTGAAGCGGTCGGATTTGATTCCGCAAGTCGCACATTGATGTCGGGCCGTTCGCTCTCCGATCCTTTATCCGTTACTGATGCTCTGCTTCAAAATCTGGTGCAGGGACTCTCCTTTGTGGTAGCGGAATCTCTTGGGGTGACAGATTCTCCGGGGTTGTCGCTCTGGTACGTTCGTCCCTTTATGGAATCCCTCAGCATCACGGACTATCGGACGCTCGTTAATTATCTCACCCGATCAGCAAGCGACAGCGTATCGACTTCGGACACCGCCCGGTTAATCAAGCAACTCGTTCGGTCAATGTCCGATACGGCGAACGTATCCGATGTTATTGAGAAGATTTCCCTTATCGTTCTGCTTCGCGCCTTGGCTGAATCGGTATCCGTTGACGACGATGACACCCAGTACGGCGTTCATCATCATCAGTTCCAGCCACGGAACCCGAGCGAGCAGGTAGGAGTTGCCGACGCTCGCACCCTGACCAAGATGATGATTCGCGGGATTGCGGATTCCGAAGGGGTTGAGGATTACATAGCGAAAATATCTGGCGTATACCGTGGTCTGTCCGAGGCGGTGAGCGTTCCAGATGCCCAGTCCATATTATCGACTCTGATCCTTCTCGTTAATATGGCAGACGTTATTGGTGTTTCCGATAGCAGGGCATGGGCGCGACAGTTCGGCAGGATCGTGGAAGCCACGGTCGGAATGTCGGACTTCCACTTCTTTGCCAAGAACATGTTCCGTTCTCAAGCCAGCCCGGTGGGGGTGGTGGACACGTTGGGTGGCGGTGCCGCGTTCATGCGGGCCGTATATGAAAACATAGGGGTGTCCGACTTTACTATCCTTACCTTGGTTGGGTTCGTATACAACATGTACCTATCGGAGAACGTGGGCACGGAGGACGTGGCCGCGAGAGTATTGAACGCCGCGAGGGCGGTAACTGACGCCTACGGGGTGTCGGACTTTGATGAAATATACAAACAACTTATCCGTTACGTGGGGGAGGACGTAGGGCTTACTGAAACGGCACAGGCGGCATTCTTACTCGCCCGGACCATCGCGGACCAACTTGACATACCTGACGACACGTTTGCCGCCATGAATGCCTATATGGACCACCTCCGACTTGTCAGTGACCAAGTTGGTGTGGTACAATGGTATTATCACCGCGTGTTTGTAATTTCGTGGCTGTCGTTGGTGTTGGCTTGCAAAAGGATGATATTCATCTCTTCGTGCGAGCCGTTTGTTTCCGTATCCGCAACGAGGGGGGTGCGCATGGAGTCCTGCCAGCCATTCGTTGCCGTTCTCGCAACGCCGAGCGTAATAACACTGGGGGTAGAAACATGATTGAATACACCAACGGGGACGCCATCAGATTCCTTATTACCTTCAAAAATGAAAATGGAGTGTTGTTCGATCCGTCCTCGACTTGGGGAAAGGTCTATGACTCTTCCTCTACCGTCGTGGCGAGCGTAACTGGGCTGACGCGGGTTGACACGGGGTCCTACACACACGACTGGCAGTCCAACCCGGCGAGCGTGGCACTGGGAGTCGGGGCTTTTGAGGCGTACGGTCTTTCCGGTTCGTTGACGTACAGGCGCAGAGAGAAGTTATTCCAACTGATTTAAGGGGGCACCAATGGAAAAGTTTCTTGCGGAGTTGCAGAGAAGGCTGAAAGGAACGATCGACGACTGCGGGATTCAGGGGGCCGTCTATCACCGGCTGATCGGTCCGGACGGGTCGCTGAAACAGGAGGGAATGATCCACAACCTCGTCACCTCGGTTGGCGACAGATGGCTGTCGCACTACGTGGCAAACTCCATCGTCGGGAATCCGGCCTCGATGTGGGCCGAACTCGGGGTCAACACCACGGCCCCGCTGAAAGCCGATACGGGTCTGGGGACGCTCCTCGCCGCGTCCTCCCTCGCCGTGTCTGCCAACTACCCCGTCCGCGTGGATTCCCATTCGGGCGCGGGCGAGTGGACGCTCTGGAGGTATTCGTGGGGCGCGGGCGTGGCGACCTGCGGCTCCATCGGAGAGGTCGGGTTGCGGACGCAAGCCGGTTCGTTCGTCGCCCACGCGCAAGTCGCCCCGAACGTGAACAAGGCGGCGGGCGACACGCTCCAGATCGACTGGGGCTGGAAGTTCCTCGGCGCGTAAGAAGAACTGGCGGTGCAACGGTCCCGCGCTCAGTTGCTTACCGGGATGGTAGCGCAAAAGGGATGCCGCATCAAGGCCCGGAGCCGCCAGTTTAACCTTAAGGGGGAAGTATGCCGAAGCCGGATGGCACAAATAAAGTTTACCCAGAAGTTCGTGTCGGGTTGATGGTTCCAAGCGTTGTCGCCGAATGGGTGAGGGACGAGGCGAGAAAGTCGAACGAGCAACCCGTCCTCTTTCTTCGTAGGATGGTTCTCGACCTGTATAAAGCCGCAAACCCCGTGGCACCCCCCGTGTCCCCGATGATTGAAGTTACCGATAAGAAGGGGAATAAAGTAACCAACCTGATACAAAACACTCACCCCGGCATTGAGTAATGGCTCCTGTTATCGGAAATTGCTGTTTACGCTTCGGAGAACACGATTCAACTATCTATGTCCCGAGCGAAACATTCCCCTCTCTCGGTAAAAATCACACTGTTAGTTTCTGGATTCGCTTCATGGGTAGTCAGGTTCAGGATAACTTCTATTCCATCTACGATCCGGTAACGGAAGCGGAATTAACCACCCCACCCGACAACGACAACAAACATTTCCCGTTCGTGTTCTTTTCCGGGGATTTGACGTATCAGGCGTACAGGTGCCAGATAAACGTACAGATAGCCAGAAACTTTATTATGTCCAACCACGCTTGGACTGATGGTGCGCCCGATTGTTGCAACCTGACGACAAACTATAATTTTCTTACGAACCAATGGTATCACGTTGTCGTTACGGTCGAGGAACTGACCACCTGCAAGCACTACGTCAATGGAAGGTTGCTGACAACTTTCCCAATGAACGGGACGTTCGGCCCGCCTACCGGCAGTAGGGTAGCGAATGATACGGGGAATGGGACGGATGGTTACCACGACTATCTGATCGGTTGTGCATACGACAGCGATTATTGGGAGCCAACCAACGTCCATCCGACACACGCCGTCGTTGGGGGGAAAGGTATATGGGAGGAAGACCCCACTCGTAGCAAAAGATGGTTTGCGTTGGGAGCGGATTTGGACGAAGTTCTCGTCTACAGCAGGGCGTTCGATGAAGTGGAAATAAGCGACCTGTTCACCTATTGGTACGAGCATTACGGCGATACTTGGATGTCCTTCAACAACGGCGATTGCATGATGAAGTTCCACTTCGATGAGGGCGCAGGGGACACCGTAGAAAACCTCGGATTCGGCCCAAACGGAACAATCCAAAATTGTTTGTGGCTTTGCGAAGGAGGGGACTGGCCCCCCGGAGATGGTGGAGTTATTCCCCCCGGCGGTGGAGGCCCATCCTACCCCGTACCGAAGATATGGTCGTGGTGCATACCTGACCCGGTTTCGATTGGGGAAAAAACGAACGTAACGTGGGTGACTTCGTATGCCAACTTCGTTGACATCTACGAGAACATCCCCAACAGCAGGTACATCGGGCAGTTCACTACGGTAGGATCAATCCCCTATTACCCGAGCCAATACACGAAGTTTCACCTCAAGGCGACAAGAACCGACGAACCGAAAGGTGCGCCCGATTATGCGTGGTCATACGCGGACGTTCATCTGTACGGCCCGCAAAGCGGCCCCGGAGTTGACCTGATAAACGGGAATATCCTCCTTATTTCCGATTCCGGGAACTACAGGATTGTCGGCATGGGGACGGCAAGCCTCGACTATCGCGGGGCGTTGGGGACTGTCAATAGATACCAATACGGGTCGTACAACTTTGATGAAAAATACCCCATATACCCGACCAAGTTTGAAGTTGACTCAAGGACGATGTACTTCAACGAGGGGGAATACTATTACCAAAAACATCACGGAGTGACGGCATACTACAACAGGAACCAATACGGTGCGATCCAGATAGCGGGCGAGTACAGATTCCACCACGGGGTATTTGAATCGAACGACATCTGGGGAAACAAGAATTACACCCTCGGGTTCCCGAAAATGTTCCTCGGGCAAGGCGCGAACGTCGATAAGATATATCTGGTTGACAGCACGGACAACGGATCATCCTTTGAGGTCAGGGACAGGGCGACCTTCACCCTCCAATCCTGCGTGTCCATTCTTGCCAACACCCGCTGGCCCGGAAATCCTAATGGATGGGGTGGACATCACACCGCGTCAGGGTACCCCGGTTTCTACGGGTACCTGAACAACGACATCGCGGTTCACCCGTCTGGTGGCAAGGTTTATACCGGGAGAGTATATCCGCACAACGGAGAGGGAGTGGCGTTCTGGACGGAGGCACTTGACCCGCCGACCAATCTTCTTCGTATGTACGACATAAACTGCATGGAACAGGCGGCCATCGAAACCCTTGCGATAGTTTCAAGCATGAACTACCCGGTTCTATACGTTGCCTGTGACAGCGAGTTCGTTTATGGGTTGCACGGAGTTCTCGTCGGTTCGTCCTGTTTCCACAAGTGGGACGCAAACAGCCTTACTCTTTTAGATACCTCCGTCGTCGGCACCCCGGGACTCATGACGGAATTAAGCAACGGCAGGGGGATAGCGACGCATAACGGGTACGTATACGCGTTCGGGAATAACGGAACCACCCGGCATTACATCAACCAGATCGACCCCCGGAGCGGCTGGATGGTCGTTCAGAGTTGGGGGAATTGCGGGTCGCGGGACACGCTGACCACATCGCTTCATACCGACTCCGAGGAGTACCTTTTCAGGCCGCAATTCCCGACCATCGACCCCTACGGGCTTTTGTGGATGTGGGACAGCAAGAACTTCACCCACAAGGCGTTTCATACCGACCCGATTGCGTACTACACCAAGTTCGTCCCTCGTCAGGTATTCGGGCAGGAGGGGCGGGACAACATGTTCTACGAGCCGCAAGGGATCGAGGCCGATTGGTTCACTCCGGACAACATGAGAATGTACGTCGCCTGTCCCGGCGCAGGTGAACCCCCCGGAGACTTCTATCAGTTCGCTGGGACGGATTTCAAGGGGTACGGCACATCGGAGATGCACGTCAGGAACCAACTGAATCAATACGCGTTTGGAAGAAAGATGGGCAGTTGGGACGCGTCCTGCTGGCAACTTGGGATTCTGAATAACTGGACAGTCCCGTATGTGAACGGTCGGGGCATCGACGGCGGGTACGAACCGGACCCGCCCGACTGGGGCATAAACCCGGTGGGCATTACTCTGGACGGCAGTTGCAACGCCTATCTATCCGTCATGGATCAGAACTACTCGTACCATAAGATAATGAGATTCGATACCAACCTAAACCTGATGAAGGTGAACTGCTTCGCCGGGGGTGGGGTATACCCGAATCAGTGGTTTAACGGATTTGATTATTGGTACGAGTTCAGGGGCATCACATACGACACGGGAAACAACTACCTCTGGATGGCGCAGGACTTCGCCGCAAGAGATTTGTTCTGGATGACCAATTCGCTCGTATGGGTGGGATCGAGGGAAGTAAGCAACGACGTGCCGGGGACAAGCGGGATGTACGTCCGCGATGTGACCGTATGCAGTAATCATCTATTTGCGGTGGGGTACGGGCTGGAAAAAAACCTCATCCTGAAATACGACAGAAACACCATGACCATAGTTCAGGTGCACACCGCGACAAACCCCCAGGCCGACCCTGCGTACTCGTCCATCTGCAACGACGGAGTTCACCTGTACTGCCTCGACCCGATCAACGGGGTTGTAGATAAATACAGGGCAAACGACTTCACGTTCGTACTTAGAAGTCTTACGAAGTGCGGAGTTGGAAGCGGGCATCTATTCGGCTCCATGGGGATAACGTGGATTCGTCCGGTCCCCAGATCGATGCCGTTCTATGCCTGTGACGACACCCCCAATGTGTGGCCCCCGCTGACCTTCTCCCCTGCGGCTCGAGAGTTCGGGGACATCCCGTTCCACATGTTCAAGATAAGGATTGGAAGCGGGACCGGCGATTACATCGCGCTACAGAACAGCGACAAGCCCCTCAACTGGGGCGGCAAGGTATGGCAGGTATACCCGGCGAACGTCGGGCCGGTGAAGTTCCGCGCCATCCCATCCAACGCCGTGAAAGTAACCGCATCTAACGTCAGTAGGGAGTTGGTGAAGGAAATGATCCTTCACCGGGTCGTCGGGAAGGAAGTCACCGTATACAAATGCTACTGGAACAACGACTTCACGCACACAGAACCGTACGTCCTGTTCAATGGGCAAGTGGAGCAATTCAACGTAGAGGAGAGCGATACATCTGCAAGCGTGAGCATGGAATTGAAAACAGATCATTGGAATTGGACGCATCAGGTTCCGAATCACGGGTTCGGTATGTTCTGCAACTGGAGGTTCAAATCAACCACCCCCGGCTGTCAATATACCGGAGTCCAGACCGTGTGCGACAAGTCGTGGAAGATGTGCAACAAATACGGCAACGATGCAAGGTATCGGGGATTCAGGTACATGAGCGAACTGGAGGATAAGGTCATCTGGTGGGGTAAGGAGAAGAAACTATGACGGAGATGAGTTCGTGCGGAGATGTTCCCGTTGGTGGGTGGGTGTCCGCTTCGATGTCGTTCAACCGGGTGTTGGGGGACGTTCCTTTCTACATGATCGACTTCGAGTTCAGTACGCCTCTGTACCTTACCAATGCCGAAACCAACTTGACTGCCAACGGTAATTTCTACAACCGCTTCCCGTTCGCCGTTGAAAACGTGAAGAATATGACAGGCCCGACCCCCAAGAACGTGCGGGTCGGCGTCGCAAACATCGATCGATCCATCGCAACCGCCGTCATGTCGGAGGCGGTGCAGGGAAAACAATGCACCATCTGGAAGGCGTACTGGACCGGCTCTGCCATGACCGAACCATACATCCACTTTCAGGGACACATCGACATGGTGGAGATTCGGGAGGACCAGAACACGGCCCAGATACTGTTCGAGATGAAGAACGATTTCGTCCGCTGGGACAAGGACATTCCCTACAACCAATACTCCATCAACTGCAACTGGGTTTTCAAATCCACCACGCCGGGGTGTCAGTACGTCGGGGTTCAGTCCTTGTGCGACAAGTCCTATAAAACGTGCAACAACCTCGGGAATACCGAAAGATTCCGTGGGTTCAGGTACATGTCGGAACTGGAGGACAAGGAGATATGGTGGGGGAAGGCACGGGCATCAGGTTAGGGCACCGGGAGTTCTGGAACTGCCCGTTGCTCAACGTGGAACAGTGCGGGGATATGATAAACAACTGGCTCGATATGCAGGGCCGGGGGGAACCTTTCTACGACATCAACGAGGCAAGGCCGGGGGACGCGATTGCTTTCTCTGGTGGGAAGTACGACGCATGGACGTTCGCAATCTTCATCTCGCCGGGGAGGATGGCCTCCACGGTGAAAGTTAAGAACTGCAAGGGGGTAGTATCCCCAAAACTGATGATCTTGAGGATGACCGGCATGGACGTACAGAGCAGATACTTTGCAGGAGGTATCCACATTGAGCGGCGGGACATTTCTTAGCATCGTAGGGGCCGTTATTACGATTGCGTCGGGCGGGTCGCTTGCGTGGATCGGCGTTCCCCTGATGATTGGGGGCGGCATCTGGGCCGCGTATGACGCACGGATGGCGGCGAAGGCGGCGATGGAAAAAGCCGCCAAGGAACGTCAGGGGATGAAGACGAACACCCGCACCTCCCAGCGGCCGATACCCGTCGTCTACGGGGAGTGCCGGGTGGGGTCGAACCTCGTCTATGCCCACTTTGGGGGGCCGGTAGACAGCGACGGGGTTCAGCGGAACAGATACCTTTACATGATCCACGGCGTAAGCGAGGGGCCAATTGAGCAGTTCAGGGGAGTATGGATCAACGACACGAAGGTATGGCAAGCGACGAGTGGAATGACGGACATTCAGAGCGGCTACCTCGACACGAAACTCAAGCCCTACATCTATTTCAATTTCAGGAACGGATGCAGTTCGCAGGATTGGTTCCACGAAATAAATAGCATCTCCCCCCTCGGTACCCCCGTGAAGCGGTCATGGATGTTTGGTCTGTTACCGGAAACGGAAGTCACGGTCGAAGCCGATGTGGATAAGGAGTTCAACGATAGGTTCACCTGTACCGCAGTATGCCTGACCCGCTTCCTAATGCCGGAACCGGATTACGGCAATCAGAGGTACGAACCGCCGTGGCAGGGAATCCCGACAGTCACGTTCGACGTTCTCGGGAAGCGCGTGAGGAACATAAACGACGATATAAACGCCTACACTTGGTCGGACAACCCGGCGCACGTTCTTTACGATGTGATGACGGAAAAGCGATATGGCTGGGGAATCCCGTCCAGCAAGATCGATCTTTCCTCATTCCAAGGAGTCAGTTCTTTCACGGCAGGATCGGGCGATACCTATACCGGGGAAACTAACACGATGATCGACGTTGCAACGGAGGGGAAGCCCTACGGTTATATTGAGATGTACCCGGTTGGTGCTACAAGTTCGCCCTATACCTTTGCCTATACTACCGGAAGCGCGAACGGAATCCTTGCGAACTCCATAACCCGCCTTCCGACGAACCCCGGCTCTATCAGGATTGAAGTGAACGGCAGAGTCAACGACCAATGGGGTAATTTTTCGGGGAACGCAAAATGGATATACTACGCCGACAGCGCGGGGGCCATATATTCTTCCGCAGTAAACAACCCCGCGTGGTGGATGGCTACATCCGATACTGGGAATGGCCCTGTCCCAGTATTCATTACCCCACCGTTCCTCGCAGGGTCGGTCGATTTCGCAACGGGACAAATAACCATTGATCCGATGTACGAATACGCGGCGGTTACCGACCAAGAGGGGTACGGGGGATGGGTCAATTACGCCGACGCACGATCCATTCAAGTAAACTTCTTCTCCAACTGGGGATTGAAGTTCACCGCAGGGAATGAATGGCTGGTGTCAAATGGCGTTGACATGACCGTTTGGGATGCAAGTTCCAACGCCATTGAAACCTTCAGCGAAACAAGTTCCGGTTCCGGTATCTTCCTTGGCAACAACGGCGGGTGGGCGAAGGTTAATTACTCCGGGGGAGATGCAACTATCGTTCTCGGGGAACAGCCAGCCGGAACTGCGAATCTGTCCTTCACCTACGCCACTCTTGCCCACCGTGGATACCAGTACAACGGGATTCTGTACGACTCCCAAGCGGCGGCAGACGTTGTAAAAGACATCTGCGCCCACTTCCGAGGATATCTGACCTACACGCAGGGGGTCTACAAACTGAACGTGGACAAGACCGGAACCCCGGTCTACGCGTTCGATGACGACAACATCAAGGCCGGGTCGTTCACGATCAACCAGACCCCCATATCGGAGCGTCCGAATCGGGTGAGGGTGAAGTACACGGATCGCGCCCTTAATTACGCGCAGACGGATGTAATCTTTGAGCCGGTCGATCCGGTCATCCCTCTGGACGTCGCCGTGAACGAACATACGATCAGCCTACCGGCCCTCGTCTACCGAGATCAAGCGCACCGGATGGCGCAGACATTGGGGCTTCAAGCGCAACTGGGGAACACCTGCGAGTTCATTACCGGGCAGATGGGGCTCGCCATCGAGCCGGGCGATCTGGTAACAGTCACTCATCCGTCTGCCGGGTGGATAGATAAGATCATGCGGGTGATCGAAACGGAGGAGTTCCCAAACGAGGAAGTCAAACTGTCCTGCGTGGAGTACGACGCGAACGTTTACGTTGACGAATACACCTCGGTGTAGAGGAGGAAGAGATGAGAGAAAACTTCACGGCCGCCATGCGGCATGTGCTGGAGCACGAAGGCGGGTACTCGAACGACCCGGACGACCCCGGTGGGGAGACGAAGTATGGCATCTGCAAGCGGTACGAACCGGACGTGGATATTGCCAACCTGACGGTCGAGGGGGCGACCGAGATTTACCTGAAAAGGTACTGGCTACCCAACGGGTGCGACGACCTGCCGTTCCCGTTGGACGTAGTGCACTTCGACTCGTGCATAAACCCGGGTCCCGGGGCGGCCAGAACCATGCTATACATGGCCAAGGGTCATCTGGGTCCCGGGTGGCAGAGCGTGGCCTACCTCGATCTCCGCATCAGGTATTATTTGCGGAAGATCAGGGAGAACCCGGTGAAGGTGAAATACATACAGGGGTGGCTGGACCGGTGCTTGGACTTGTTGGAGGAGGCCGTCCTAACCACCGAACTAATGAAATAAAACAAGAAGGAGGATTAACATGAAGTTCTGGAAATTTCTTCTTATCGGTCTGCTCCTATCCCCGCTGGTGGTGGGCGCAGAGACGATTTCGTGGGACTTGCCTACCACCTATGTTGATGGAACCACCATCAGCGCAACGGACAAGGCCCGGATCACTGTCTACCTCCGGGGGTGGAAGGTGGGGAACATCTCTGCCAAAACTTATTTTGGCGAAACCAGAAATGGCGGGTCATCGTGGGGAGTATCGGGTGACAACACCTATATTATGAAGAAGATGAACGAGTGGGCGGCGACGAACGCCGTGCCGGGGTGGGTTCCCCTCGTTCCTGGCGATAACGTATATATTACTGCAAGCGCGGCCATTTCTTGGCCCGATGAAACCGGAGCGATGCGGGAGTTTGATGGCCCAGAGAGTCCTCAATTCCGACATACGATTTATAAGGCTCCTGCCCCGCCCCCGCCAACCCCGTCTTGCACCGCACCGTCTGGGCTAACCATCAAACCGTAGGGGGTGAATAATGCAGAACATCTTCATATTTCTTCTCGGGGTAATCGTGGGGGCCGTCGCCGCCGTGATTTACTACCGCAGGAACAAAGCGGTGATCGAGGCCGCACTCGCAGAGGCGGTGCGCCAGCGCAAGCAAATCGAGGAGGCGTATCTCGCTCTCAAGGCGAAGATCGGAGGGTAACATGTCGCTATTCGTCGCGTTGATTCTCCTCGTCGCCATCGGGATCGCGCTTGCGCTGATTCCCATGGACCCCGGCATCAAGCGGGTAATCGTCATCGTCGTAAGCATCGTTGCGGCAGTCATTCTTATCATCTGGCTCTTGCAGGTGACGGGGGTTGGGACCGGCCCAACACTAAGGATCGGTAGATGAAATGAGTTACTGGCTCGGAGGGGCAGTATTCGTAATCTTCGCGGTAACGTTCTACTATTTGATGGATAAAAACGGGAGGAAATAATATGATCGAAGGAATCAAGTTACTCATCGGCGCACTCGTCGCCCTGATGGAGTCCCTGCCACAGACGAACTCCACGGGAACCATTCCGACAGCGGAATACAACGTCATCATCACCGACGCCGTAGTGGGGTTAGCCACAGGTGCCGGATTTCAAATTACCGGATTTTCTGATGCCCAGATTCGCGGGGCTTCTTCTGCTCTTATCACGGCTGTTGGTGCTTGGCAGAAGGCTACAAGGGCTTAAATGAAGGGCAAGTGTTGGGGGCCGAGAGGTAACTGTACTTGGTGTGACGTCGAAATCAGGGGAGGGTGTAATCTTGGATTACCTGTTGATAATACAGCAGTTTGTGAACATGAAGGCAGTAGTGGCGGCGGTCGTCTTGACGCAGATCATAAAATACTACCTCCCGGCCCCCACGTCGATGATGTTGAAAGAGGGCGAACGTACGACCCAGGTAGAAGCGGGCAAATGGTGGACGCGGTTACTTCCTTTTGCCCCGACTTTGATTGGAATGGTCTTCTGCTACTTTCTCGAAAGGGACACGCAGTACACGTTCGACGACGCGGTAAAAGGGTTCATGTCAGGCGCACTCGCGTCGTATCTATATCGGACGACTAAAGTGTCGATCCTCGGAGAATAGGAGAGCCAATGTGGGCAAACCTGAAAACCTTATCTGCCAACCACCCTGTGTTCACCCACATTGGGACCCTCGTCCTTGCCATATGTGCCTTTCTGATTTATTTGGCACTGACGAAACCGGCACCGCCGGTCCAACAACCACAGGGACCATTAATCGTGGCCCCTCTACCCCCGGGAAAGCCGGGGAAGGTAATAGAGCGAATAATAGAAAAAGCGGTGCCAGTACCCGGCCCGAAGGAAATCATCTATCTGGACAAGCCAGCCCTCGGGTCAGCCCTAAAAATGCCAGAGTTGGCGTTCGTTCGCGACAACGTAATAGCGGTTGCGACGGTTGCCCCGCACAGGGGAAACACTACTGCGATTGCAACGATTGGGCCGGGTGCTGACAACGTATACCGGGGTGGGATATTGCTCCGACAGGAAAAAATCCCGTTCTGGGGATTGGAGCGAGAATGGCATGGTGGGGTTTGGTATGGAGTGGTGGGGAGAAACACGATACAGGGGGAATTGGAATATCTACCTTTAAGAACGGGACCGGTGTACCCCTCTATAAAAGGGACAGCCGGACTGGAACCGGGCGGCAACGTGAACGGACAACTTCTACTGGGGGTCAGATTCTGATGGTGAACGTGGACAAGCGGCTACCGCGATGGTGGCAGATACTCTTACAGGCGATAATGCCCGCCCTTATCTTGGCAATCGTAACGTGGATCGCGTCGTCGATGGTCCAAACGACGACGGACTTGAAAGTGTACCGAGCAGAAACCGTGTTGAGGTTTGATGCTATCCAGAAGGAGATAAAGGGTGTGCGAGAGGATTTGACTGAACACAACGAGATAACCCGGAAGGAGTCGCTACGAAACGCGGTCGATCACCACCGGGAGATGATGACCCCCTGTAATAAATGCCATGATGGGAGTGGAAGTAAGCGTTAGAGGATACAAAGGCCCGGGGGATTGACACCTCAAGCCGCCGTGTGCTACACTCGGGAGTGCCACGAGCGCACGAACGACGAGAGGAGTGCGTCCCTCCGGGGCTGGGACTCAAAGACATACCGGAATTGACACCCTTTGTTGCGGCGTGATACGATGGGGGAATCCCACGGAGGAGGTGAGCGATGGCGATGCCCCGGGTCGGAGTCTCTGTCGGCGTAACGTTCAACATCGGTAACTACGAGTCTATCCGTGCTGATGCCCGCTTCGACGTAGACGTCGAGGATTGGGGCAAGAAAGGAGATGGGGTGCAGAAGGCGTACCGGGTATGTCTTGAAGAGGCCCATATGGGTCTGGACGCGGCGTTGGAGGGGCTGAATAAGATGTTGGAGGAACGGGAAGCGGCAACACCAAAACCCAGGAGGAGATAAAGATGGAGAAGGGCAAAGTAAGCGTACTCATCGACGGACAGTGGGGCTCCACCGGTAAAGGGAAGTTGGCCGGTATTCTCGCCTTGAAGCACGAACCGAATCTCGCAATATGCAACTACATGACGAACGCCGGTCACACATGGGTCCCGGACGATGAGGGCCGCCCCCCCGTGATGGTACAGCAACTCCCCTCCGCTCTGATCTACAAGAAAGCAATCCTCCACATCGCCGCCACGGCGGCCATCGACCCGAAGGTCTTCGATGCCGAAGTTCTCAAGTTCGACCCGGACTACGGCGTGCTTGGGCGTCTGTCCGTCGATCCCCGGGCCGCCATCATTCGGCAGGATCATAAGGACACCGAGGCCGCGAACCTTCACCGGGTGTCATCGACGGTGAAGGGGTGCGGTGCCGTGTCGGCCGACAAGATCATGCGTCGCCCGGTGCTGGTCGAGAACGACAACTCAAAGGGCACCCCGTCGTACTGGCACGGGGCCATGATCGAGGAGACAGAACGGGTCGTCCAGATCGCCATTACCAACCACTGGAAGATTCTCTTCGAGACTGCGCAGGGCTTCGACCTCTCCCTCAACCACGGCACCCGGTACCCCTTCTCCACCAGCCGGGACATCACCACGTGCCAAGCCCTGTCCGATGCGTGCGTTCCTCCGGGGGCGGTGGGTACCGTGTACGGTTGCCTTCGCGCCTTCCCTATCCGCGTCGGCAACGCGTTCGAAGTCACCGGGGGATCGGTGGAGACGAAGGACGGCTGGAGTGGCCCGTACTACCCGGACCAGAAGGAACTGTCGTGGGATGAGATAACCCAACTGTCCGGTGCTCCGTACTCGTTGCTGGAGCGCACCACCGTGACCAACAAGGTTCGCCGCATCTTCACCTTCTCCAAGGCGCAACTGGAGAGATTCATACGGCATAACGCCCCCTCCTGCTTGTTCATCAACTTCGTGAACTACATCGACCATGTGGCGTACGGGAAGGTGGTCGGCCCGCTGGAAGTGAGGGACTTCTATTCTGCCTTCCCCAAGATCAAGAGATTCGTAGAGGAGGTGGAGGAGTTGGGGGTTCCCGTTGCCTACCTTGGCACCGGGCCGAAGCATTCCCACGTAGTAGACCTCGGCATCGATCAGTAGGCGTCCCATGGGCGATCCTATGACTCCACTCGACCGCGTCCGCTTCATTCTCTCTGGTGCAGAGGAAAGAGAGAAGCAGTCTATGACTGTGGACGATCTGCAGGACTTGGTCAAGGACCTGAGGTGGTGCATGCAGGTTCTGACGTTCTACACCGACCCATCTTTTCCTAATAGATTGCCAATCCATCCCAAGGACGCGGGGGTTAAGAAATGACGTGGTCTTTATCAATATGGGAGGACAGGTACAAGCAACCCGGGGACAAGACTACGGGAGACACCATGGCCCGGGTGGCTACGGCCATGGCTCGGGGGCCGTGGGATGGACACTTCTCTGCGTTCCTCGACGTCCTTGAGAGGGGAGAGTTCGTCCCCGGGGGCAGGATCATAGCGAACGCCGGGACCCCCAACGGCATGTTGCTCAACTGCTTCAACGTTCCGATACACGATTCCCGCCACGGAGTGTTTCGAGCCCTTACGGACGGGATCGAGGTGCTGGCCAACGGTGGCGGGGTCGGGTTCAACTTTTCCCGGCTCCGCGCTTCTGGTTCCAAGTTGCGGACCACCGGGGGGACGAGTCAGGGGCCGATTCCCTTCATCGACATCTTCGACGAGTCGTTCAACCTCATATCCAAGTCTTATAAACGGTCAGCGGCGGCGATAGCCGTCCTGTCCATCGACCATCCGGACGTGCTCGACTTCATACACGCCAAGAGGGAGAACGGGACCGGGGGCAAGAAGCGGTGGTCGTCCATGAACGTCTCCGTGGACATGTCGGAGGAGTTCATAGACGAGATGACCGGGCTTGGGGAGAGGGGGGAGAGGAACAAGACGATATGGGACGCCGTGGTGGATTCCGCATACGAGTGCGGGGACCCGGGGTTCGTCTTCCTGAACAGAGCCCAGCGGGACAACAACCTCGACCCGAAGGAGTACCCGATAACCGGGGTCAACCCGTGCGGGGAGGTCCCGCTGATGGACTACGGGGCGTGTTGCCTCGGGAGCATCAACCTGTCGAACCTCATCTCCGGAGGGAAGTTGGATTACGACCGGTTGAACGTGGCGGTGGGCGTGGGCGTTGACTTCCTGACGTCCGTTCTCTTCACCAGCACGTACCCCACCCCGGCCTTCGAACACACGGCACACGAATACCGGAGGATAGGGCTCGGGATTACCGGGCTGGCCCACGCCCTGATAAAGGCGGGCTTGGTGTACGGAAGCGACGACGCCGTGTGGTGGACGAGGAACACCGTCCGCGACATCGCCCTCGCCGCGTACAAGAAGTCTGCGGAGATGGCGAACCGGCTCGGGAAGAGCGTCCCGTTGCGGCAGGACGGGCTCGGGTTCTTTCGCAACGTGGAGAAGTCGGCCTCTCTTCCAATCCTCAATCTGTTCCATTCCGGGCTCATGGCCGTGGCCCCCACCGGGTCAACCTCCATGCTCGCCCACACCTCCCCGGGCATCGAACCCATCTTTGCGATGGAGACTGACCGGACGGACCGGGGGGTGAGGCGGGTTACCAAGGACCCCCTGCTCGGAGAATACCCCCGCCATCTGTTCCGAACCGCACTGGAAGTCACCCCCGACGAGCACCTCAAGATGCTGTTGGCGGTTCAGAACTGGGTGGACGGGTCCGTCTCCAAGACCATCAACCTACCGGAGGACATGGGCCGCACGCAGTTTGGCGTATTCTTGAAGAACATGACGTGTGCCAGCATCAAGGGTGCCACTGTCTACCGGGACAAGTCGCTGGGCGAGCAGGTGGTGTCCCTCGACCAACCCGTTAATGAGGGGAGGATTTACGAGGTACCAACCCCTTCGGGGAACATCTACGTTCCCATAGGCTGGGATTCCCGGGGCCGCATCAGGCAGGTGTTCATCAACATGCATAAACCGGGTGGGGAGGAGTTTGCGCTCGCCTCTGCCCTCGGCAGGGTCATCTCCATAGCGTTACAGGAAGGAGCGTCGGTGGAGCGACTTGTAGAAACCCTCGCAGGAATTGGGGGAGGTCAAGTCATATGGACTACGATAAGAGGAAAGCAGGTTCCGATCCTGTCGGTCCCGGACGCCGTAGCGAAAGTGTTAGCGGACCGCATAGGGAGGGAAGATATCCTGACGGGACATCGCCCCCTTCTGGCGGCTACGGTAGACGAAAAACCGACCGTAAGTTTGACTCCAACATCGGACGTATGCCCAAACTGCCGGATTCCCTTGGCAAGGAGTGAGGGCTGTCTGTCCTGCTCCACGTGCGGCCACGCGGAGTGCTCGATATGAACCCGAACTGGACGGACACCATCGAGAGGGACGTTCTTGCCCTGTTCGTTCAGGACGCGGAGTTTGCCTCGAGCGTTTTGGACGACCTCAAGCCGTCGCACTTCTCCCCGGCCCATTCGGCCCTGTACGGTGCCATACGGGATCACTACCGGAAGTATGGTTCAGTTCCCACGGATTCGGCCCTGTACGATTCCTTGCGCACCATCGTTGGCGCGTCCGATGCCCAGTTCCTGCGTCCGACCGTCGTTTCCATCTACAGGGAGGTCCGGGACCCGGAGTATGTCCGGGAGAGGGTGCTCACCTTCATCAACACGCGCAACCTTGAAATATCCATCCGGAGAGCGGAAGAGTTCCTCGCCGCTGGCTCCTACGACGAGGCGAAGGGCTCCATCATGTCCTTCATGGAGGTGGGGCCGCGACAGGTAATCAATTATTTTGATGAGGAAGTTGAGATCGTAGACGCCGAGGCGATCCCCACAGGGGTGCCCGAACTCGATTCCTACCTTATTGGGGGAGGTCTGCAAAGGGGTCGCCTCGGCATCGTCGTGGCCGGTACGAGCGTGGGGAAGTCGGCCCTCATGCTTAACTTTGGGGCGGCGGCGGTGCGGCAGGGGTACCGGGTGTTCCACGTCACCGTGGAGGACAGCCGGGAGGCGGTGAAGAAGCGGTACGACGCCCGGTTCGCCGGGAAGGACGTCTACAAGGACGGCCTGACTGACGCAGATCAGGAGGCCATCCGGGCCGCCCGCAAGAACGGGGGCGACCTGCACATCTTGTCCATGATCTCGGGGCGGGCCTCGCCCTCCGCGATCCGCATGGCCGTTCAGGCCCTCGGCAATCACCGGCCGGACGTGATAATCGCCGACCACATAGATGTCATGCGCCCGGATTTCAGAAAGGAGGAGAAGCGGTTCGAGCACTTCGACATCGCCACCGACCTTCGCGGCCTCGCGCAGGAGTTCCAATGCGCGGTGTGGACCGGGAAGCAGGGAAACCGACAGTCGAGGACGGCCGAGGTCGTGGGGGCCGAGAGTTCCGGGGAGTCGTACGGACCGGCGCAGGTTGCCGACGTGGTCCTCGGGGTGGCCCGGCCCCCGGAGGAGAAGAGGATGCGGCGTCTGTTGATCTACCTTGACAAGCAGAGGGACGGAATAGCGGGCCGAGCGATAGCGTGTACCGAGGACTTGGCCAAAATGACCCTCCGAGGACTCCTCAGTTCAGCGGAGGTACAGGAGAAGAGGCACGCCTATGCCAGACGACAAGGCTAAGAGGTACGTTCGACAGTTGGAGGACGACGAGGAGCCCGAGGTGGACCCGAAGGTGGAGCGCGATCTGTCCAAGATTCTCGGGCACCTGTCTCCATCGAAGATCGACATGTACTTGCGATGCGCGAAGCAGATCGAGTGGCGTTACGTGAAGGGGCTGGTTGCTCCTCCGAGCATCGCCATGGTGGAAGGTAGCAGGTACCACGACACGGCGGCACTTCGCAACACGCGGCTGATGTCCGGAAAGAAGGACGTGTCCGTCAAGGAGATGACGCAGTATTTCCAAGACACGTTCGTCGATCTGCTGAACAAGGGGGGTAAGAAGGACATCAACTGGGAGGACGAGACACCGGACGGCGTGCTGGGCCGGGCCGAGCGTCTGGTCCCGGAACTCCACAGCAAGTTGGCCCCCCTCGGCCGCCCGAAGCACGTGGAGGAGATGTCCACTTGCCCGGTGGGCGGCATTCCGTTCAAGTTCATCGTTGACTTGGTGGACGAGGTCGGGGTGGCCGACTACAAGGTGATCAGCCGAAAGAAGAACCAGAACGATGTCGATGCGTCGATCCAGTTGTCGGTGTATGCGTTCAAGTACAAGACGAAGAAGGTGCGCCTCGACACGCTGGTGAAGGGGAAGAGCAACGGGGGTGCGGATCGCCTATGGTCCACCAGAGGACCGGCCGACTTCAAGTGGCTTAACGTCGTGGCGCAGGGGGTGTGGGACGCGATGCTCGCCGGGCACTTCCCCCCGTGTGACCCGGCTTCATGGGTGTGCTCTCCGAAATGGTGCGGGTACTACAGCCGGTGTCGGGGGGCGTGCTACTCCACCGGGAGGAAATAAGATGGCGTCCAGACTGGCAAGGCTCCTGTGCGCTCTTCTCGGCCACAGCATGTACAGGCTGGGTCCCGGGAAGATGTGTCGTCGGTGTTTTCGATACTGGAGGAATGAATAACACAAGGGGGTAGGGTATGGCATGGTACTGTACGAATTGCGGTGAGGAAGTTTTTTCGTCGGTGGACCCACACACATGCAGACCGGAGCCAGAAGTCAAGAAACCCGTGGAGGTCAAGGATGGGACGGACAGCGGCACAGGCGGGCCGGATGGCCCGAAGGAAGGGGTTAAAGTTCCAGAACCAAGTGGCGGGGATGTTGCAGGAGGCGTGGGGAGTCCCGGTCCTGTGGACGCCGATGAGCGGGGGCCTGTCTCTAAGAGGCGATCTCGTCATAGGAGGTAATCCCCCGGAGCACGTCATGGCCTACAACATTGAGTGCAAGCACCGGCAGGACGTGACGTTGAAGTCGGTGATCCTCAACTCGGACCGGCTCCCGGTGACGGAGAAGCAGGTGGTATTCTTCAAGGACAACGGGGTGATCTGGCTGGCCTTCGACGTGATAAAAGGTCCGGGCATCTCCCCTCCGCAACAGGCCCTGAAATCCCCGCCCACCTACATCAGGATAAAGGGGCCGGGGGACGAGAGCCGCACTATCGGGATGGTGGAAGTAACCGGCCAGCGAGGAATGCTGTACCTGTCCCGGATAAAGAAAATCATGATCCGCAAGATCGACATGCGGCCCGGCCCGTGCTTTGGCCGTCCGGTACTACTGGATGAGGACGACGACGAGATCAGTCTTGCGGTCGATGCCCGCCCTTCTTCTCCGAAGAAGCACAAACCTGTAAAGTGGGGGGCTTAACTACGGTCCAGTAACGTTTCATCGGGTCCAGACGCGGTACCTCCACCCCGAACGCCAGACACACTTGGGTGACTGTCTCCTCTATCTGCTCGATGTCCTCTATGTGCCGGTTCTTCTCGTTCATCATGAAGAACACGAAGGCCCGGGCCTCCTCGGCCGACTTCAACTCCATCAGAACCGTCTCATACTCTTTTTTGCTCATTTCTTCACCCCCTGTGATACTAACCTCATGTATACTCCCCCGCCCGGGACGTCCCGGTTATTCACGTCGATGATCTGCTTGATCGATATCTCGTGATAGTACGTCTTTGAAACGAAGTGACCGTTGTTCTCCACGGTCAGCGTGGTGGTGAAGGTAAGGGTATCCCCGGGCCGGGCGAACGCATCAAAGTCTTGTGACGACTGGAGAATCGGCGGCCGGACGTCGGAGTGCACGCACCCGTCGTCAGACTTTTCTACGGGTCGCTTTGTGAACAGATCGAGGAATTTGTCCATCACTCCTCCTTCTCTGCTCTTTCTACTACGACTTCCATTCGCGTGGGGACGACCTTCCACGTTACTCCCATGTCGAGATTGTGGATGTCCCCTATCTCTTTCCACCACTCCTTCTCTTTCTTGGCCAGCCCGGATACGATGTTTGCGTGGAAGTTCAGGGCCACCTTCAACGTCATACTGGCAGACGCTTTGTCGGCGGCAATTTCGTCGATCTCCCTGATCTGCTTTGCGGTGAGGGCGTATGTCCCGTTTCTCTTCATTCATTTCTCCTTTTTCTCAAATATCATGAAAGTCGTGTCGGTGCCGAGGGTTCCAACTAAAACGATGTCCACCCTCGACTTCGATATTATCGGCTCCTGCCCCGGTATGTCGATGCACAACTCGCGGGTTATTACGATTGGCTGTCCCGGCTTGAGGGTGAACTTGTTATTCCCGCTCATGGCTTTCCCCTCGTTTTGTCGAGGTAAGCGATGAGTGCGTCGGCCCTCTCAAGGCCGGTTAAGATGTCTACATCAAGTGCCCGCAGGAACTTTGCTAACTCCTCCCTGTCGATCCGATGGCCGTCCTCCTCTACCCGTATCACGCCCCACGCCTTACCGGCGCGTCTATGGAGTTCATGCAGGAGCCACTTCCCCCAATCGGGGAACTTGTCGTACCCCTCGATATCCTCCGTTGGAACCGGAACCTTGGTATACAGACGTTCGATCCAGTCCAGCACTCCTCGCAACTTCATTATGTCGGTGTACATCACCGAGTTGCATGACGGGCAGAATGGTGTCCTGATCTCCGGGCGGCAATAGCACATCACCTCACCCCCACTTCTCGTAGTTTCTCTTGGAGATGTACCGGATGGCGAAGGCGGCGATGATGACGGCGATTCCCCAGCCTATTAGTATCTTGGCGAACATGTTGTTCTCCTTTGTGGGTGTGGGGCCGCCCGGAGGGGATTCCGTGACGGCCCCGTTGGGGTTTAACGACGGAAGATCGTACCGGTGGCGGGGAAGTACGCCATGCTCGATACCAGCGTCATCCTGCCAGCGTCCATACCCCCCGGGTCCATGCCGAAGAACATGGTGTGTGTATCCATCTTCTCCAGTGCCGCCTTGACCCGGGCCTTAACCCCGGCCTTGTCGGTGTGCTTAACGTCCTTCAACAGGTCCTTGGGGAGTAGCATCCGTTCCTCCTACGATCTCCTCGATTGTCACGTCATCGTCCCACTGTGCCACGTAGAACCTGTCAGTGCAACCCTCGATCCGGCCGAAGATGATCGGGTCGGGGACTTCCTTAACCGACTGGATATCGGCCACTTCGAAGAAATCGAACACGTTGTCGTGCACCGCCTCGCGTAGCCGGGTGAGGGCGGCCACCGGGGGAATCTTGCCGTAGTCCCCGATTCGCGTGAACCGTAGTTGGTTGTACTGCCCGTAGCCCCCGGACAACCTCATCATCGATTCCTTCTTCAACTTCTCGTTGAACTTGAAGATGGCCTCGTCCGTCACGTGTCCGTACTTGGCGTACGCGATGGTCAGTCGCCGGGCCGAATCCAGACGCTTTGCCGCCGTGGTGAGCCCGAGTTCCTTGAGCATCGCCCCGTACTGCTCGACCAATTCCGGGGTGTCCACCACCTCCAGAGCCATGGTCTTCTTTGCTACTTCGTCCATCGCGCTTCTCCTTTAACTCGGCGGTGACGGCAGATGGGTCCCATTAGTCTGCATTTACACCCCACCCGGCCTCGCGACCGAATGCGTCACCGCCGTACGGGTTAACGGCGGGCCGTGCGGGCGGCAGGACGCCGTGGCGGGGGCGGGGGAGCGTCCGCAAACGGCTTGCCTGTCACCGGGTCGATCTCGTCCTCCGGGAAGGGCTGTTCCTCCTCCGGGGGCGGGGCGGCCCTCCGTGCCGGTGCTCCACCCCGGGCCGGGGCGGCCGTGCGTCGCGCCGGGGGCTCCTCCTCGGCGGCCGCAGGGGCGGGACGCCGTGCCGGTGCGGCGGCCCGGGCCGGGCCACCCTCCGGAGCCCGCCCGCCGAGCAGGGACTTGAGCATCTCCGGGTCCTCAAGAACGACGTACTCGTCGAGGTCGAAGACCTCCTGCTCCAGCGTCTTGTCGAACGCGGTCTTCTGCATCCGAATCTTGGCACCGTACTCCGTGTCCAGCCCGGTGCCCGTCTTGGTGAGGATGATGTCCCGGCCCTCGACGAACACGGCCTGTTCGTACTCGGGGTCGGTGTAGATGGACAGGATGGCCTGTTTCAGCGAGAACGGGGCTTGCAGGACCTGAACCCTCTGCTGGTCGGCGGGCATGTCCATGTTGACGATGTTGAACAGGTACCGACGCCGGGGCTCGCAGGACTTGGCCCACTTCGCCTCGTCCGCGTCCCCCGAGGCCACGGCCAACCGGACGGCCTCGCACACCGGGCAGTATCCCCCGGAAACCGCCGCGCAGTAGATGGGTCCCTTCGTGATGCCGAAGTGTACCGGGGCCTCCTTGAACAGCCGCACCTCCCCATCCGCGTTCGTGTAGGACAGAACTCGGACGGCGGCACGGTCCTTGAGGATGAAGTTGTCCCCCGTGGACTGCCCCCGCTCGAACTCGTTGCGGAGCCGGTCCCTGAACTGTGAGTAATCGAATCCTTTTGGCATGCTGGCTTCTCCTTTACCTTAGTAGTTGACGGAGCACGATGAGGCACATGAAGATGAAAGCGACGTACGGTAGAATGCCACCCGGGGGCATGGCCCCTCCTCCTTTCATAGATATTCTCTTACCTTATCATACATGGCGTCGGGGCCGAGATCGGCCGGGTCCTTGTCCCGAGGTAAGATGATCGTGGCTATGTTCATCCTCGGGTAAGTCCGTCTGATCTTTGAGTATATCTCCAACGCCTCGTTATGGGCGTCACCGTCGAGCGCGATTACTATTCGTGACGCCCTGAGGGCCACCATCTGCATCTGCCGCATGGAGATATACTTTCCAAGCAGGGCTACCCCGTTGGGTATGACTGCGGCATCAAACACCCCCTCGCAGAGTACGATGGAGCCACCGGGCTCCACCCTCTCGATGCCCCACAGCACCTCCGACTTCCCGGGCCACAGTCCGTTCTTGGGCGGGTGGAGGGTCTTGGGTTCGACGCCGGGATCGATGGCCCGGGCCACAAAATACTCGATGCCCAGATCGCCGAAGCAGGGGAATACGACCCGGTTGGCGTACGTGCCGTGGGCCGCATACATCAACTTCCACGTCCGGACCATTCCTACGTTTACGTTCCTCCGCGACAGGTACTCAAGCATCCGGGCCTGTACCCTCGTCTCGGGCTCCGTGGGGAGCAACCGGATACCCGAGTCCTGCATGTTCCGCTCGCGTGATACGAGTCCTCCCTCCACGGACTTTTGTATCAGGTGGGTGGGTACGAACGGGACGTTCTCGGGGTCGAGGCGACCCTTCCACCCACACCGGAAGCATATGAATACTCGCTTGGTCATGTTGGTGTACAAGTGTCCCGCGTGGTCGGGGGCGTAGCCCCGGGCCTCGCACATCGGGCAGTTGCTCCTTTGCTCTGTCGGCTGTCCCATCATTCCCTCATTTTACCACGGGGCAACAAAGCCCGTCAAGGGGCGAGTGCGACGGCGGCCGCGATGAGGGAGCGTACCTGCGCCCCCACCCGGCACGCAAAACTCGGGGCCTCTCCCTCTTTTCCGGCTGGGCTCGCGGGTTTCAGGGGGGGTAGGGATAGCCCCCCCGATTTCCGGGGCCTTCCCGCGAGGGCGTCCCGGGACATCCAGTCGTGGGGCTGGAGCCGCTCCCACCTGCAGTAACATACCCTCTCCATCTCACACTCCTCCTTTTGATAGTAGTGTGCATATGCCGAACAACCCCCCGGCGTACGCGAAGTTTTTGTCTCCCGTGATCAGGGAGGCACTCACGCACAGGAGGGTGAGGAACGCGAATACCCGCTTCACTTCGTAACCTCGATGTCCCGGTCCTCGCACTCAAGGAACACCGCGATGGCCCTCTTTCCAATCAGCCAGCACGCGACAGTCTCCGGGTCGGCCTCGGTCCACCGCTCGTACTCTTGCTCCCCGTAGTACGATGCCATCTCCCCCTGAAACGCCGGGAAGGGGATGGATTGCTGAAAGTTGACGGCGATGCGGAGCAGGAACTTGGCTATGTTCTTGAGGTGAGCGTCGCCGAGGTCCCCCACAGGTATCTTTGTTCCGGTTGACGTGACCCAGTGAACCCTCTTGTGGGCCTTGTTCTTTTCGTACGCCTCGCGCAGGAATATGGCTTCGTACTTGTGTGGGCTGAACGTCATGGCGTTGTACAGATTATGAATGCTCATTCGACCTTCTCCTGCTCGCCCATCGAGTACCCGGCCTTCATTTCGAATCGGAACTCGATGCCCGTGTCAACGATGGACTTCATCAGCGGGTGGTCGTTGGGAAACTCCAGCCAGTGATAGAACTCCGGGATCACATCGTCCTCTTCTTCAATCGGGACGTCGAGCGTGATCGAGTCGTGTATGAGCGCGACCAACTTCGCCGCGTAGTCAGTCTGCCGCAGGAACTTGGATATGCCGTTTGCCGCGATGAGGTGAACGGTCAGGGCCACTTCTTGCGGGATGAAGTTGAGGGCCTGATTCCGAGCCCGAATCTGGTCCGACACGTCAAGGTGCCGCACCCGCCCGGTTGGTGACGTGATCTCGCCCGGGACGTGATAGCGATAGCGCGACACCATGGACCCCAGTTGCTGGTATCCGTCGAAGAACCGCTTGATGTACGTTCGTGATTCGTCCTCGGAGGAGCCGGTCATGAACGCAAGTTTTGCCGCACCCACGCCGGTAGCCATGGCGAAGTTAACCCGCTTGCCGAGGAACCGCTCCTCGTCCGTGATGTCGGCCTCGGGCTTGTGAAGGATGATCGACGCCGTGAGCCGGTGGATGTCCTGCCGCTCCCGGAACGCCGTGATCAGCCGTTCGTCACCGGACACGGCCGCGAACACCATGAGTTCGATTTGCGTATAGTCTGCCGTCCACAGGCGGCCGTGATTCCTTCCGAATCGTGATACGAGGCATGACCGCACGGGGCCGGATCGGGGCATGTTTTGCATGTTGGGAGCGGACGTGGAAAGGCGGCCCGTCACGGTGCCGGTGAGGTGGTATCGCCCGTGCAGGATGTACTCTTCGTCCGCGTAGGTTGGAAACGCCTCAAGGAACTGCGTCTTCCATCCGTGCATCGTGGTCAGGTCGAGCAGGGCCTGTAGCACCGGACCCCGCCTTTTGTCGTCCTTGTATCGCAACTGGAAGAACCGCAACACCTCGGCGTCCGTGCTCCACCCCCCGCCCTTGGTTTCGAACACCTTGGGCAGTTTGAGCAGGTCGTACAGCAACTTCACCCGCTGGGGTGCGGACTTGATGTTGAAGTCCGGGACTCCCGAGACTTTTGCCAATAACGCCATGGGGGCCGCCCCGTCCACCTCTATCTTCTTAAGGGCGGCCAGTCTTCGTGATTCACTGTAAGCCAGCCCGTTGATGTGCAGTTCTGCCATCGTCTCGGTGGCCGGGCACAGCACGTCGCGATACAGCAACCGGGCCTTGCCGAGTTTCGGCTCGAGCATGTCGTGTATTTGTCTCGTCGCCTGAGCGTGTATCGCGTTCCTCTCGGCGAGTTTGCGTGCCGGGTAGGACGATACGTCTGAGTCGGGGTACGTGATGATGGGGACGCCGAGACGCACCGCAACGCTCTC
>Ga0209293_10000013_pt1 | contig 33869 bp, 48 predicted proteins | sample Mud_0915_D1_FD_187690 | JGI IMG/M metagenome (GOLD analysis project Ga0209293, IMG submission 187690) | Wetland microbial communities from Old Woman Creek Reserve in Ohio, USA - Mud_0915_D1 (SPAdes) (version 2) | ecosystem: Environmental > Aquatic > Freshwater > Wetlands > Sediment ... | reverse complement strand
AGAATATAATGCAGATCTTCAAGGCTCTTGCGATCGTTCTGATGTCGATGTCCCCCGTAGCAGCGTTTGCCGTCTGCGCTTCCGAGACCAGCATTCACCTCAACAAGGTGACCGCCGAGACCATCAGGGTTGACGGCGCCACCATCACCCTGGTTCACTCAGGTTTCATGACCCGGTAACCACACCAACCACACCCACCTTCAAGGTGGGTTTTGCCGTTCCAAAGGAGACCACATGCCGACCCAAACCGTAGCCCTGAGTGCAAAAGGTCGAGTCACCGCGCCTCAAACCCCGAGTCTCACACCGAACGAGCGAAGGGTGTGGGCAGAATCTTACCAAGAGGCATTTGGGCGCGCGGTTCGGTCGGGTGTCACCTACGGTAAAGCGGCGGAGTATGCCCGCTACGTCGCTAGGGGTGAGCTCCGCTACCTCCGAGAGGAATTCTACGCGCGGTGACCCACCCCAAACGTTCGACTTGGTAGATTGACATCGCCAAGAGTTTGACGTAGGGTGTCTCCACAACCTAGGAGGACACCTTGAAGACTTTGAGAAACGCTGTGTTGTTCGTCGCCACGTGGGCTACACTCGCCTACCTACTTTCGGCTGTTTTCGGAAAATAGCAAGAAAGTTGCGCCGAAATTCGGGGTCGTTAAGATTGGTGCAGAGGAGAAACGCAATGCGAAACTCAGTCATGGTTGCAGCGGTTGCGATGATTTCAGCGTGTGGTGGTCAGCCGAACTTCGAGCTCTACATCGCCCAGACGCCGATGGCGGTCCTTCCGGAAGGGGGACAGGCAATCTACAGCATCCCTGGCAGGAACATCAACGTCGTCTCAGGCTGGGTCGTCAACTCCGAGATCGCGAACTTCGACGGCAAGCCTGAAATCCACAACGTCTTCAGGCTCGAAGTCGACTCTCAGGCGAAGTTCTACGTAGGTCAGAAGCTGACATGGGCGAACGGTCAGGGGACGATTCTTCGGGTCACCAGACTTGCCGCTAGCGGAGTCGCCATCAAGACGACCGATGAATCAGCTACCGGATCGAAATACGCCAAGCCGATGCCGAGCGCCAAGCCGGTCACCTTCAAGGCTGTCTCTTGCATCAACACTGGGTTCGGGAGGCTTACCGTCAATGGCCCGCTCGATTGCAACTCGGCAACCTACCTTGTCGAATATGCGGTTGCCAGGTTCGAGAATGACCGGCACGAAGCGGCTCCCGACCTTCAAGGTGTCATTGTCAACCTCAATTGGATCCGGGCGACGAATCAGTGGACAGCCGCAATCAACTTCGACTCGCGCCACCCCATGACGAGCGAACAGAAGGAAAGCGCGTCGATTGTGGTCAGCTACCTTCTGGCTTCGCTCTAACCGGCCGGTTGGATAGGTCAGAAATGACGGACTTGCCCTCGTAAATCGGGGGCACTACCATTTGAGCATGGGAACGATTCGGAACGCGATGATGGTAGCAGCCCTGGCGATGACTGGTTGCTCGGGTGCCGACACGGTGTGCGGCCAGATTCTGGACAACTCTCGAGCCGACTGGTTGACTGTGTCCGACCTCCAAGAAGCCGAAACAGCCTTCCTGGGGGCTGTTCGGTTGGTGGTTGGTGACGACAGGCTTTCGGCGGAAGGCGCCGCTTGCCCTTGGTTGAAGGGGGTCAAGGTCATGCCGATGCCCACCAAATACTGGATCGACTCGGCTGGCCGGACAGTGTACGGCGAGGCCTACCCCGGTGACGGTTGGAGCCTGACGAATCGGGTTCCGGGTGGAGGTGTCATGATTGGCGCCGATTCGAGTTGGCGGACAAGCTCCATAGTCCACGAGTGGATTCACATTGTCCAGGGTGGTGTGCCAGCCGCACCTTGTAAGGCGACAGACGAAGCTCATTGTGGTTGGGAGCGCCCGGGCGGTGAATACGCTCTGATTGACGCTCTGAGCCGGTAAGTCAGATTCCGAGAACCGTCTTGGCTACCTTGTAGTATTTCTCGCGGTCGGAAAGTCCGTTGGTCCCACCGTTGATTTTCTTGGTGATTCCCAGGAAATTCCCAGCGTCGGCCAGCGCGTTGCATCCGTGGGTTGTCCAATACCAGCCAGCCACACGGAATCCGACAGCCGGTGTAGCAGCCAACTCTGGAAGCCCCTCGAGGTCAAGGTGAAGCGCAGCCCCTGCTAGGCGGTAGTTGCTCCTCCCGGTTAGTTGAATCGGTCCCCTGCCCTTGTAGCGCTTGCCATCGCCCTTCTGGGTGTTGCCGAGGTCCTTCCTGCCCTCATACGCCTCACCCGAAGCCAACTCTTCCATATATCGAAACTCACCACTCTCGTGGGCCAACTGCGCTAAGAAGGCAGCAACTCGGAGGGGCGTGTTGATCTCGGCTTCGACCATCGCCTTGTTCAGGTCGTCAAGGTAGTTAACCTTGATGCATTTCGGCATAATGGCTTTGAGTTGGGCTGATGTAAGCATTACGACTTCATAGCGGTTACGGCTGCGTTGATGCTCGACATGGCTTCGGCATACAGCGCGTCAACCCTTGAAGGCGCTCCCGCTCGACGAAGGTGAAGCATACATGCCGCAAACAATGCATCCGTCTCAGGGTTAACGTGTGTTTGATACCGAGGTGAAACTACATTGACAATTGATTCCCAGAATTTACTCATGTTGGCTCCTACTTCGAAGGTTGCGTCTCAAGCCGATCAAGTCGACGCTCAAGCCGCTCAACCGACTCGGACAACTTCTGGGCTACTGGAAGCACCTGTTTCAGAAGCTCAACATGCTCCCCATGCAGCTTCGAGACTTCGGCCGCTTGCTTCTCGCGTTGCGCCCTGGCATCTAAGAACAGCCAAATAGCAGCCGCAATCGCCAATGCCGCAATCCCAGTTGGCCCCATACTGAGCAATGCTTGTATTGTACTTGGTTCGATTTGGGCCAATACGGCGTGACTGAGGTAGGGGAGGGGGTTCATATTAGCTCAAGTTGACGTATTGTGTAACACCATTGATTCGGATATACAGACGGGGCGAAGGAGAAATCACGGTCCACATGTCGCCATCGGCAGGGGCAGACGGGGCCGACCCTCGATGGGCACCAATGTTGATAGACGCTCTAGTCGACGAACCTGTGGAGCATTCAAGACCAACCCCAGACGTCGAATAGAACTTACCGGCCGCACCACCATCAGAGTGGTAACCTTCTACTCCAACGCCCGAACTCGTAGTCGATTGACCGTAGACGCCGTTTGTGTCTCCGGTACCGTGAATCCCAACCCCAGTCCCTCCAATACCACGGACACCGTAGCCTCCACCGGTACCAGTATATATACCGTAGACACCAGACATGAAGCTCGCACTAGCCGAGCCCCTAACGCCGTCATTCGATGTACTATGACCGAAAACACCGTGATTGACGGAGCTGACACCTTCTACACCGTAAGCGGTTGTCGAGCTTCCAACCAAACCCGAACCTGCGAGTGTGCCCGCTATTAGAGCTCCAATTCGACCAACAGCACCGCAACCAGAAGTCGTTCCTACAGCTTCGGCACCGATACCGGTTCCGCCCGTCGAAGTCGCTTGGAGGGCTATGCCGCTTGAGGTTGCCGCTTGAACACCATACACAGAGCCCGATCCATAGCAGCCATACAAGCCACCTGATCCTTGAAGCGCTATGCCGGCGCTATAACCTTGGACACCGTACGTGTCACCAGTCCCGTAGACACCAATTAGATCGCCCGTTCCCGTTCCACCGGCCGAACCGTAGATGCCATACCGGTTGCCCATGATGCCAGTCGCAAGACCAACCAGACCCTTGCTTGAGCCGGTTCCATCAACTCCGATGTTCCCGCCGCTTCCCTTGACGGCTGTAGCGCCCGAGACACCTTCGACACCTACAGCCGAGCCAGTCCCGAAGACACCAGTATTGCTTCCGCCCGTCGAAGAAGCGTAAATCCCATATCCGCCAGTGCCTACAAAATTGCCACCAATTACACCACTGACATCTACGCCATAGCCACCAACCGAAGTCGCGATTAAACCTGCCCCGGTACCGAGGTTTCCAATCAATACAACTTGATTAACGTCATTCTTTTGGAACGACTGAGCGCCAGTCCAAGAGTGGCCATCTGACCATAGGTTTCCTTGGATGTAATTGCAGTGTTCGCGGAAGCCGCGGAAGAGGTAATTCAAGACACCCGCTGTCGGGTATGCGGTAGGCGCGTATCCATCTGACTGCTGACTGGAATCAGGTGTTGCTCCGTGAGTTCCAGTTGAATCCCAAGATACGAGTGCTGTAGGAAGTGTCATAAAGTCCCTTACCGACCAAACTAGACGTTTGGTCTAAATTGTTTCGATTGAAATAAATGTATCTGTTGGAGTCGGAGGGGCTTCGAAGTGACTTCCCGAGTGGCCGTATGCGGTTACAGTTCCACCACCATAAGTCCAAGTGTACGGACTTCCAGTCGTCCAGGTACCAGTTACAGCCCCGAGTTCGACGAACCCAGAATCGTAGCCAGTCGACGTGAATGAATACGCAATTGCAGTTGCGGCTGGCGATGTTTGTGTCAAAGTCGAACCAACCAAAGGCCACCCTGGGAACTGACTCGCGAAGTCGGCTGAAGTCCCATTGACGAGTGGATAGTAGTGGATAATGCCTTCACCCGCGCCATCGAGGTGGTTGTAATCAGGTCCGAGTCCGTGATTGTATAGGATTTGGACTTGAGTTTCAGTCAGCGCCCGGTTGTGAAGGTGGGCGTGCGAAATACATCGAGTGAACCCGATGGCAGTCGGTCCGGCTCCAATACGGAAGACGCCAGTCGACGCAGTGGTTAATGTGATCGGAAGTTCCAAACCAAGCGTACCATCGGAGTAGCCCTTCAACGTAGCTCCGTCATACGTGACAACGACATAGTGCCATTCGCCAGGGATGCAAGTCCCGAAAGCGTGACTCGTGCCACCGATGTCGAGGTAGATGATCGATGCGTCAATCTTGAATTGGAAGGCTTCGCCTGGTGTCGTCGAACCGTAGCCGAGGAAGTACTGAGGACCGGTTGCGATTGGCTGATAGAAAGCGCATCCCATACTTCGAGGGGCCGCGCCAGACGGCCCAAGAGCTGGGGTAGTAATGACGGAAGTCGTGCCGTTGAAGACGGCGCATGGCTCACCAGTAATCGATGGCGAATACAACTCACATGTGACTTGGGGGACGGAATAGAACCCACCCGCGACTAGAACGATGCCAGTCGTAGTCAGGGTTGCTGTTGCACCATTGCGAGGTGAATTCAGCGAGTCGACGGTTTCCCAAGTTCCAGTTGAAACAGTGTACTTATTACAGTTACCGTTGCCAACCCCGCCTGCAATCAAGACGTTTCCATCTGCAAGAAGCGAAACCGCATGCCGAGTCTGAGCCGAAGGAAGCGAGCCGGTAGCCGAACAAGTCCGAGTCGCCGGGTCGAACAAATTGCAAGATGTAGATGAAGAGCTTCCGTCGATAATGAGAACGTTGCCCGTCGAAAGTAAAGTGGCTGTATGGTGGTACCGAGCTGAGGTCATTGCACCCGCGGCAGTCCAAGACGAGAATGCAGGGTCGTAGGTCTCGGTAGAAGCCAGCCCGGCTCCACCGGCCACCAGGATTTGACCCGATGCCAGTGCGGTAGCCGTATGGTAATAGCGGGCGGTTCCCATGCTTCCTGTCGAAGACCAGGTGCCTGCTACGACATCGTAGACTTCACACGTCGCCAGGCCTGATGTCCCAAATCCGCCGCATGCGATGATATCGCCATTTGGAAGAACAGCAGTCGCCGTGACTCGGGCAGTTGCCATTGAGCCGGTCGAAGTCCAGACGTTAGTCGACGGGTCGAAAATTTCGCAAGTCGCAAGCGAGGCGACACCATTTGTACCACCGACAATCAGAACCTTGCCCGAAGCCAGAAGGGTGGCCGTATGGTAGTAACGAGCCGTCGCCATGCTTCCGGTTGCAGTCCAGTTTCCAGTCACTGGGTCCCAAATCTCACAGGTATCCGTTGCAGCCGTAGAAGGTCCGATGCCGCCGACAACGAGAACTCGACCATCTGCCAACCGAGTCGCTGTATGGTAGTAGCGGCCAATTCCCAGGTCTCCGGTGAAGCCGATGAGATCCCAGAGAATGTCAGTGTCGACATTCGGTGTTGTAGTAATTGCGGTTTGCGGAAGACCGAAGCGGAACGGTGTACCGAGTCCGGTGGGAGTCCGGTGGGCAGAAAGCCAAAGTGCTACGCCAGCAGGTTTGGCTGAAAGGAGTTGGGCTCGTGTCCGCTGATAGTCATCCTCCTTGACGGTCACAACGTTGATGGGTCCGAGTGTTGTCGTCATCGGGCCACGGGAAGCCATGCCGAAACCAGGAACCAACGTCTGGGATTCTCCACCGTCATCGACGTAGACGTTACCTTCTCCGAACAATGCGGCTCCCACCTTGTATAAGTCTTGGATTCGGCCCCATGCGACATTGGTCGCAATCTGGCTCTTGAGGTAGCGAACGGTAACATCATCCGACTCTTCAGACCGCTCGAAGCCGACGACCTTGCCGAGGTTGGTGAGCCATGCGTTGTCAACTGAGAACAACCGGCCCAAGCAGACGCCAGGGTTGATGTCGTTGAATAGCAGAATCGAACCGTCTCTGAAGTCATCAACGATGCTAACGAGACGACAGACGCCAGCCGATACATCGCCTGAGATGATCTCGGCGATGGTTCCAGACGAAACACCAGCGTAGTCTTGACAAATACCGACCGTACCGGTTCCAGAATACTGGCCACCGACAACCCAGGTCCCTGTCATCGACGTCAGTTCGATTCGGAATAAAGTCCGAAGCGAGTCGTAAGCGTGGCTGGCAACCACTCCGGTCGCCCCTCCGGTTTGAGTCAACGTGACTCCGATGGCGGGTGTCCCAATCTCCGAAACCCAGATCGTCGGCAACGTCGAGACGACAACGCCAACCTCGGCTGACCCAGACGAATACCGAATGCAGTCATTAGTAATCGGAGTCTCTTCGATGCTCCGAATCAACCGGGCCATGACGAGAGTCGCGTCATCGAGTTCTTGAACTTGAGTTGCCAGCCCCTCAACCAAACCCGAGACCCAAGGCATTGTTCGGAAGGCTTGCGGAACAACATTCAATAGCCTGTCTCGGAAGTTGATGGTTTCCATTAGATGCTCCCAAGCGCAGTGACGACAACAGTTACCCAACTCGAATCAAAGTTCGCTTTGTTCCTCGAGGGAATTGCGATTGTCGTTGGAGAAGCCGAGGTTGGTATGGCTGGGGTGGCTGGGGGTGCGGCTTGAGTCAACGTAACGAACTTGACGTTTTGAATGCAACTAGAGACATCGTAGATAGACCTGATGAATCTGGAAGCATAGACGTCATTGCCAGCGTGATACGAAACCTCTTGGGCGATGATAGCAGCCTTGATAGATGTTGCCAGACCAACGGGTACGGCGCCCCAAGTCTCAACCTCGACATAGACGCCAATGTTGACAGGAGGTGGCCGCGTCATTCGGACAACCCGAGTCGAACCCGCCGAGTCGGTAATCCTCGGCTCACTCATTGCGGTTCCGCTTCCTCCGCCTCCATTCCCCGTCGCCGTGAACGTAACGCCAACCGTATTCGAAGCCGCACCAAGTGCCGTAAAGTCGGTCGTTCCAACGAACGTGATGGTGTATGTATCGCCAACGATGAAGCTTCCGTCAACGGCTGACGTGCCGAAGCAATAAACTCCAACCGGCTTCGTGTTCAGAATTGCCTGGCCAATGTCTTGGTTCGAACCGCCATCAACGATGACTTCGAAAGAGTGGGCCGGCATGGTGTCGACAACAGCATCGGTGTCATTGTTGAGGACGTAGCACTCATTGACGCCAGTAACCAAGAGCACAGCCGCTCGGATTGCATCAACCCCAGACCCACCAAGCGCCCTTAAAGAAGCTTCACGGCGAATTCGTAGGGCTTCGTAGGTCTCAGCGTTCGAACCAAGGATGTACTGATCGAACGTGTTGACGACCGAAGTCAAACCGGCGACCGGAGTAACGATGGTGTTGACCGTACCAGAAAGGAAGTAGGTCGGGCCAGCGGCTACGGCCTTGCACTGGACAACGATAGTCCCACCGACAGGAATGATGGCTTCTTCCATGACAGCGACATTCGGTGTTCCAGGTCCCTGACTGAAGAGAGTGCCAGCCGAGACATGAGTATCTGCAGTCCCTGTACACGTGACTTCGACTTCAGAGAACGTCTCTCCCAAGCGAGGCACACCCGTCAATGCGCAGATGTTCTCTAGGGGAACTCCGGTAGCTCCATCAGGATACGAAGCCGTATATGCGGCCTCTGTAGTCGCCCACTGGACACCCAATGCATCGGCTAGGACGCCAAGGAACAAACCGGTATCCGAATCGGCAGAGACGTCAAGGTCGGGGTTGCCCGATGCAGCAATCGCATTGGCACACAACTCAGAGTAAATCGTGTCGCGTGTCTTTGGGATGAAGCCAGCCGAAGTGATTCCGTAAGCCATTTTTAGACTCCTAAGGTAACAGTTGTTCCATCGCTACATTTGACGGAACCGACAATCCTGAGATTGCCGCTTTCCAATGTGACTTGGAGTTCATCGATTGAGGCGACGTCATTGACTTTGAGGAGCTCATCATAGACGGTTTGACGGATGACAGTTAGGTTCGGGTTCGGTGTCTCATTCCAGTCGTTATATGGCAAACCAGAATCCAAGTCGAACTTCCATTCATTGCGGAATCGTGCACAACGGATCCACAGGGCTTGAGCCAAAGACTCGGGCCGATTCAACCGAATTCGACGCCCCATCGAGTCGAGGACAGGCAACCCAGAAGACAGGTTCATCTTCCATTGACGCCAGCCGTTGTCGACCGGCTCTTGAACCCCAATCGGAGGAACAACAATCTCTTCCGGAACTCCGATGTCAATCGTCCCATCGTAATAAGCCGGCAAGCAACCAGTCGCCATCTTGAAAATAGCAGCCGAAGTAAAGCTGAACCAATACAGCCCAGCGCCGCAATTCGTGATTGCCTGACTTCCAAGTGGAGTTCCGGTCCAAGAGAAGACCTGAACCGTAGGGCTAGCATCTGACTTCGGAGTCCCGTCACTCGCATACAGTGCTGACCAAACACCCGAACCAACCCCACCCGCGACATACATCGGGTTGGCACCGGTGGCTATCAGATAGCCTGTGTTGCCCTCGAGTTCGAATTCGTAGTTACCATAACCAATATTGGTGATGATTGGACTAGTCACAAGACTGCCAGTCGTCGACCGAACGGCGACGAACGTAGGTGTAGCATCTGCCTTAGGAAGGCCAGCCGAATCGTAAATGGTGACTAGGACATTGGACATTGGTTGCCTGTTATGGGTCGAGAACGTCTACTAAGGGAGCCGAGCTAGGGATGGGCAAGTTCTCTACGAACTCGAAGAAGTCGGGATTCTGGGCGGCAAACAATATAGGGGCATGATCCAACTGTGCATCCAGTGCAGCCAAGAAGGCGTTCAAAGCGTTGACAACGTCTGCCACTTTCTGACGAAGGTCGGCCTTGCTTGTGGCTTGTGCTATTTGGGCTGCGATGAAAGCTTGTGTATCCATTTAAACTTCCTTGAACGAGATGATAGTGTCTGGGCTGAAGCAAACCGGGTCGCCATTGACTACGCAATCAAGCCAACCGCCTTTGGTAAATCGAATGAAGACAGCTTCGACGACGCCGGTATTTAGGGTGATAGTGTATGTCTTACCTGGAATCATGGTGCATCCGCCGCTTTCTGGACTACGATCATGTTGCTCAAGTTCGAAGTCGACGTGTCAACCGCCGTGAACTGACTGGCGCTCAGATTGATAGTCCAAGGTGTTGTGTTGCATGGGTTCTTGCTCAAGAGCGAAGTCCAGACACCGCCCGTAAGGTAATAAACTGTAATGACGGTCCCGCTTCGAATGTAGCGGATTTTGCTCGACACCAAGCAGTCAGAAGGACGGGCGACGTACGTGCAACCTGATTCCGACGAATCGGTAGTGTATGCCCGGAATGAGCGCTGTGGCGACTCATAACGCTCTTGCATGCCTATGTAAATGGACTGAATATTGCCACCAAGTGCCGCGTCATAAATCCGAGTACTGAGTCGAGTATACGTACCCGCGTAAAGTGGAATCGTGAAGTGGGTGATGTTGTAGTCAAATCGAATGTCGAAGTCTCCGGCTGGCGTCTTGAGGTTTGGGTTGGTTTGGGCAAAGGCGCCAGTGCCGTCGCTAGTCGTAACCGAGAAGTCTAAGGCGCCAGTCGTAGTGTTGTAGGTAACATCGCCGTATTGGTAGGTGAAGATTCGGTTAGAGGTACCAGCGATACCTAAAGTCATCGAAGTCCAACCCTCAAGACCTTCATCCATCAACATGTCATTGGTCGAATCCATTAGGCGATCGCCCCAATGAGTTTACACGTCGCATATGACGTGTCGTGGCCTATGTAATAGACAAGCAAATGTTTGGTGTTTACCGTTGTCGACAAAGCAGGGACAGCCCCGCCGCCAAATCTCCAGAACGAATTGAACGCCAGTGTCTTCACAGCCGAAGCGTGTTGATAGAAGTCAATACAACCCTTCATCCCAGCCGCAACTCCCGATGGCGCATCAAGGGTTGTATTTTCTGTCAGAGTATGATAGAAGTGTCTACCTGACGTCAGACTGACTGCAATGTGGTTTGATGTCGAAGTGATTTGGGTCGGTGTGTCAATTGTCAGCATCGAATTCAAAGTGGTATAAGACCCACCATTTGAACTCAACTCAGCTACGCCTGCATTCGAACGCCAAGCGATACCACCCGAAGCACTGACGGGAGCGCTCGGGTCAGAAAGCATCGCCAAACATGAAGCGCTCGTGAGAGAGCCAGACTTCAGAACGAACAACTTCTCTACCGGAGTCCCGCCGATGCCAGTTCTCAATGAAAGCAACTTGGCGCTTGAGTTGACGGAACCGTCGGCTACTGAAGTTCCAATCTGGACAACCAGGTCAGAAGCTCCGGTCCCGTTCGTATTCGAAACGATGGGGGTGATGATCTGGTCTACCGTCTTGGCACCCGCGCCAAGTGTCTGGGCTACAAGGTTGACTTTGCCTGCTACTGTGGCGGAAGCGTCGGGAACTGAACCCGCGCCACCACAGTCAATCCATGTCGAGCTATCTCGGAAGCGGAGGGAGTGCGCAGCTGAATCGTAGTAGACGTGGCCTTCAACTGGTGTTCCAGGTGCAGACCCGGGGTTGAACTTGGCATATGGGACAGAGACTTCGCCCGTGAATGCGGCGCCAGCCAGCGCAGCTCGAAGTCCGAGGGCGGTTACAAGGTCCGTCTGTGAAGACAGAGTGCCTGTAATGCTACCCCAAACACCACCCCCTCCAACGCCCAAGGCGGCATACGCCCCACCATTTTGGGAGACTTCGGCTACGCCAGCATTATTGCGGAACCGGATTCCACCGGCCGGGGAGACAGGAGCCGTAGGATTAGAAAGCAGTCCAAGGGCACTGGGCATCGTTTTGATGCCAGCACCTAGCACTTGGTCAAACAACGACACCTTGCCAGCTACAACGGCCGAGACATCAGGAAGCGGACTTGGAATAGCAATCGACATTAAGACTCCTGAAGTGAGGTCCGTTAGAGTCTCTTACCGCTTAATGTATAGTAATGGTCGGATGCGGCCTAGGCTGGGGTGGCTGCGAGCACGAATTGGGGTAGGTCGACATAATCCTTCACGAGCACCCGAGCTTGAGCCACAAGCGACCCGGTTCCAGTAATAGTGAATTGTTTGTCTGCCATGATGCACCTAGATAGAACTACGGGGCTAATTACTTGACTTTGACTACTTGGGACGTGTAACCGGCTGCTAAGGAAGATTGGAGCGCGATTGCAGCCGCTTTGACTTCGGCTACGTATGGGATTGTCATGACAGACAGAGCTTGAATGAAAGTGTCGAACGCCGTCTTGAACGTGGTTCCAAGGATGACGGTTTCTGTAGCCACTTCCGAATGCTTGACGCCTAGTTCAACACTTCCTGATCCAACTCGGACTCCGACGTTGCCTTGCTTGCCGATGACAGCCGCATCCGTCTTGAACTCGGAAAGCCTCTTGGCGTTGCTTCGGGTGCCAGGTATAAAGAAGCCATCGGACAAATGGTGTTGACGCTGTGTGTCTGGTGTCGATACGCTACCTGTGTCAGCCCATGCACCCGTGTCGACGTCAGAGAATACAACCAGACCTTCGTCGCCCTGCTGTAGGGGAAAGGTGACGGCGAACTGGCTTCCACCTGGGAACTGAACCGGTACACCTACGAGGATCGGGAATGGAACGTAAGCCCCGGTTGGGGTGGTGTCTTTGACTAGGGGTTGGCAGGTACAAGTCTGGGTCGCTGCGTCGAATGACTCGATTCTCGCAGGAAGCGAAACGTGCAACCCAGCGTTAATGGCCTGTCGGATGATGTCGTATAGTTCCGGATTCAATTACATAACCTCAAGAGTTGTAGTCCAGGGCGTATTGCCATGGGTGTCGAACTTGTGCTCAATCGATGTTACTTGGAAGTAGCCACTCTTGGTCTTCGATGTAACGTGAACCTGTTGATTGACTTGAATGAGCGGCAGAAGCAAACATTGCAACTTCAACTTCTTCATCTTGGCTTTGGCTTTGGTAGCCGCACTCGTGTCAAGGCTGTTGAGAGTGTCGACGGACGAAGTGAAATCAGGTGACCCAATCAAGCCGGTCTGGGCGCTCAACTCGTAGACTACCGCTTTGCTAGGCTGATTCTGTAGAACGGCATGAAGTGCCATGTTTTGGATTGAGAGTTCGATTCCATTGCCGACTAAGAAATCGCCTAGGATGCGCAGAGACGAGCCGGAATCCGAGAACCCCCTCCGGTACACCTTCGGCGTCATCGACGTAACCAGCGCCCGGACAGAGCCCTCACCTAGGCCTGTTTCGGCTACGACAGAGTCGATCAGTTTGTTCGCGATTTGGGTCGCCGTCGAATTCGGCTTGAAGCTGACTTGCATGTTTCCGAGCGCATGGGCGCGCCCACCATCGGAACATCGAAGGGCGGTGACCTGGCCATCGGCTTCCGATGTCGTCAAGCACTGCATGATGTTGCCACGGAAGATGACACCCTGGGTTTCATCTTGGTAGCCAACTGTCAACGAGACGTCGCCCAACGTCGACATCTTGGCGAGAGAAGTAGGAGACACATTCCAGAGTTTGATTTCAGACGTGTTCGGATTCTTGGTGTTGTCCGCCTTGACAGTTACAGCGCACCTCAAGTCCGTAACCGTCCAAGTCTGGGTTGCAGTCGTCGCCTTAATGGAACGAGTAGGAGGCGGGTTGGCCTCATAGACAACGTTCAATGTGTACGAAGGTAGGAACATTAGACAGCCAATGGGTTGACAACGATGAGTTTGTAATTGACACCCAAGTCATACAACCCAGGGGCCGATGGGCCATCCTTGTCGAGGAAGATTCCTGATGTCGGCAAACGAGAATCGGTGTATTTGAACAGCCGAATGCCAGGGATGACTTTCGAGACTGCGATGACGCCGTCTTGGTCAGCAATCGAACAAGTCCAACTCGAGTCCCGCTCATTCCAATTGAACTCAAGCGTGTATGGCAAACCATCGATGTCGAGGTAGAGGGAATACCACCAAGTTCCATCTGTCTTCGTAGGTATGATTGAGTATTCCATTAGAGCCCCAGCAGTCGGTGTGCAAGGCTTCGGGTTGGCGCAGAGTCAGTTGTCGCCTTGGCTGGCTCCACCTTGTCTTCAGTCTTGCCTTTGGTGTCCGCAGACCTCTTCTGAACAACGACTTTCTTACCCGCTACCCACTTCGTCTTGACCATCTTGACTTCTTGTAGGTTGAGAGACAACTTGAGTTGGCTCGCCTTGCTTGTACGAGTGTAGCCAACGCTAGTCAAGATGTAGTCGATGAATGAAGGGCCATCTGTTCGGACAGTCACCTTCGATGCAGCCGACTGCCACAACCGAAGTTGATTCAGAATCTGAGCGGCTCGGCCAACGTAGCCCTCTTTCGAATGGGTGAAGTCTTGGGCGAGGGCTTCGATTTTGAGGGCGTGCGGCTTATCGACCTTGCCCGATGCGACGTCAAATCCGTCTTCGCAAGGCGCCGAAGTTACGGTCGAGTCAGTAACGTTGCCTTCCGAAACGAGTCCCGTGAGTTCGAGGGACGAAGTTCCGACTGATATTGTAAGAGTAGACATTAGCGTTGCCCTTGGATTGCTGCTACGGCTTCGAGGTGACGCTTCTGCATAACTTCGTCAACAGTCGCCGCAATCGCTTGGGGGTCAGCCGAGCCAGCGATATTGAACGTGAATGTTGTTGTCGACTCGAATGGCATCGTATTGGTTCCAACCTTGGCGCCAGCGGGCGGAAGGTCGACCTGGTTAGGTTGACGGCTAATGAAGTTGACACCTGGCGTCTGTGGCATAGTCCTAAGGTTAGGTGCCACGTACGGCTGGTTGACAAGCTCTTGGGTCGTCTTGATGATTTGGTTGAACTCGGTATTCGAGACGCCACCTAGGGCGCGGAACTTGGAGATCTTGGCAATCAGTTTGTCAATCCAATCGCAGATGGCAACAATGTCATCCTTCATCTCTTTCCAGCCGAGGAAGTTCCCGATCCAAATCAGAGCATCCTTCAATGCCCCCAGCGTGAGTTTGGCTGCTTTCTTGACGGCTTCATCAATCTGGTTGCCGAGGTTCTCAAGCCACTTGCCGACATCGCCGAAGACTGACTCGCCACCATGTAGACCAGTCCAGAAGTCGTCAACAATGAGAACGAGCGCCGCGAACGCTGCAACCATCGGGGCGATGCCAGCCGATGCTGTGATGAGCCCGTACACAGCCTTGATGAGAGCTGGAAACGCTACCATGGCGAGAGTCGTGATGACGGCGTCAAGTGCTTGTATAGCCAATTTTTGATTCTTCGAGTCGTCGAGCCACTCTTTGATTGCAGCCAACGGCTTCTCTACCGCCTTCAGTAGTAGGTTGAACGCCTTCCCGAGTTTGTCAATCGCATACCTAACCGCCGGGTTGGAGGCCAAGTCTGCAAATGTTTGGTAAATGTTGGCAAACGATTTGATGTTGGCTTCCGAAGCAAACACCTTGTCGAGTGACTTGCGAGCCAACGCCCATGACTTCTGAGCCCATTCGAATGCTTCGGATGCTTCTCGCTGGCCTTCCGTCAGTTTGACAGAATACTTCCTGGCCACTGCAATCGACTTCTCGATTTCAGCTCGGCCCTTCGACAGCATAGGAACCATGGCGGTTCCACCACGACCGAACACCTTTTGGGCCAACGCAACCCGTTCTGTTGCCGACTTCAAACCCTCCATCTTATCTGCTACCGACAAGAGGAGTTTGTCTACCGTCTTGAGTTGACCGTCGGAGTCTTTGAGGGCGATGCCAGACATGGCTTCCATCGCCTCTTGGGACCCATCGGCAGCTTCGGAAGCGGTACGAGCGAGCTTGCCTAGGGATTGGTCGAGTGTCTCAACTGAAACATCGGCGAACATTGCAGCCGCACGAAGCTCGATGAGTGTTCCAGCCGCGATTCCGAATTGCTCGGAAACACGACCCACCTCGTTTGCCGAGTCTGCTACACGCTCGATGACTTCGAGACCTTCGCCGATGACCTTCTTGATGCCACCGAAAACACGACCGACAGTCTTGTCAAAGAGCTCTAGTGCTTGGTTTGCGTTTGTCCATTCCTCAGACTTGAGGTTGATTCCAAGCGTAGCGAATAATTCTGCTATCTGCACTTTGACTACCTCTTCTGTGCGTCTGCTAGGACCTTACATCTTCGAACGTATGCTTTGTGTATGAATAGCAACTTGTCGAACGTCCAGGTTTCAATTTCGTTGTGGGTTGCGATTTGAGGGCCATCGTACGGCATGACCAATTGCAACCAGGTTTGATTGTCTTCGATGTCGTCTGTTTCCTTTTCCGATTCATCAATGAGGCAAGCACAGAGGGGACAGTTTTCAATCCCGTGCTCACAAATGGGACTTACGGTGTCGGTTTGGAGCTCACCAGCCGCATGAAAGATGCACCGAAGTTCAGCTTCAAGGCCGCAAACGAAGCCTTCAAGAGGGAGTCCGAGCAACCGGTGAATATCGAGTCCGGGTCGATGACCTTGCCATCAACCGTCGCCTTGGAGAGAAGGACGGTCATCGCGTGGGTGAGTTCGGCTTCATCAAGGATGTCAAGCGGCAACGAGTCGATGCCGACTTTGAGAAGGTCGACACCCTTATTCGCCTGCATGTATTTGCCCAGTGGCTTGCCGAACTTCTTGAGCAAACGAGAGAGCAACATGGTGGCTGTCACACCACCAAGCGGCTTGATTTCGATTTCCTTGGGTCCGTCTACTGTCTCGAGTGTTAGTTTCATGAATCCTCCTCAGGATTTGTTAGAAATTGCTACCAACGTGAACTTGGAGTTTCGAGCAACGGATCTTCCAAACCCGGTTGCCCGACTCTTTTGCGAACTCGACGTCTGGGTAGCCAGTCAGATAAGCCGAGTCCGAAGACATCAGAGTCGTACCGTTCAAGTCTTTGAGCAAGAACGGCTTGAAGATGACGGTGCCAAGCGCCTTCATGGCAGTCACATCTGCCGACCAAAGGGAGTTAGTGACCGAGGTCTGAGCAATGGTGACCTCGATATCAGCCGAGTTGTCAGCGCTCACGTTGACGACTTCGGTGCCATCGACAAGCATGGTGCTAGACGTCATGGGTGCAGACGGCGTGACCTTGACGAATTCGACTTGGAGCGCCTTGACGCCACCATAAACGGTCTGAAGTTTGTTCGCGGAGTATTGGGGCATTGACGTATTCCTTACAGAGTGACAGTGAGGTTGATGAGAGTCCGGAGGATTGCGCCAGTGAACTGGACACCAACCGCGACATTGGGGAGAATTCCGAGGGCTTTGTTGGCACTCGAGACGCTTGCGGCAGTCGGCATAACCACAGTCCAACCCGAAGCCCAAACGCCAGCCTTCTCGGCTCGTGCGCAGACGCCGCGGATTGCGGACTCGATGGTTGCGATACCTTCATCTGTGAAGGGAATCTTGTCGTTCTGCGTCTCGCAAATCGCGATCTCTTGGGACAACTGAGCCTTGAACCAATCGAGGTCTCGTGTGTTGTGAGCCAGTGTGCCCTTGGTGTTGAACGGGGCATTGACAACAGTGACACCACCGTATGAATACACGATTCCGCAATTCTTGGCTTGAGCCGCTACCTTCTGTGTATCAGTCAGAGCATCGGCAACCACGCCGTTGATTTTGGCCGAGCGGAAGGTAACCGAACCCGGGTCGCGGGTCAGAACATAGCCGGCTAGTGCGGTACCGGGGAGAGTTGAGCCAGCCGTACGCGAGAACACCAGGTCACACCGGTCGTTGTTGGTCGCCTTGACAACGTAAGCAACGTCGGTCGTCGAGGCACCGTCATAGACAGCCGAGTCCTGAGTCGAAAGAACCGCAAGCTTCTCATTCGCCAGGGCGTATGCAGCCGCGATGACGAGTTCAGCCTTGCCAGCGGTCGCCATGTGAAGCGTGTACCATTCGTTGTTCTCAAGAGCAATGGCCGCAAGGTCAGCCGCTAGACCAGCATCCGCTTGATTCTGCGAAACCGTCCAACGAGCAAGCGACAGAGCGCTCGGGACTGCAGTGAAGAAGACGCCAGGCGCCGAAGCCTTAAGGCGGAGATAGGTCGTTCCATCTGTCGCAACAACGAGAGTGCTACCCGCGTTGATGGCCGTCACAAGAGCGCCGATGACCTCAGCCGCGGTCGTGGTGCTGTCAGACGCGTAAGAGAACGTGGCGCTAATGCCAGTCGGTCCAACAATGTCAATCGCGTATGTAGACGAGTTGGCGATGACGGGAGTGAAGTCGATTGTCAAGTCAGGCGGGTTGTCGAGACGACCCAACATCACTCGGTCAACCGCAGACGCTTGGCTGAATAGAGGTGCCATGGCGCGGTAAGAGGCGCTGTAAGTCGGGAAGTCAGCCGCAACGCCAGCCAAACTCGAATACTCACGGACCCTCGAAGTGAACCCATTGGCCGTCGCTTCTGTTGCAGTCACGTAAGCGGCTACAAGTGGGATGTCTTGCGCGGGAACAGAAGGAACAGCTGCGGCTGGCGATACAGAGATGGAAACGAAATCGGCAAGAGACATGGGTTATTCCCCTAGATTGGGTAGTGGTTGTGGGTACCGTCGACGTGAGTTACGGTCAAATCCCCTTGGACGTCATTGATCCAAGGCGCAGTGGAAGAGGTTGTAATGAGCGAAGTCACTGTAATTCTCATTACCGCTCGGTCCAAGTATTTGGTCTGGTATGAGACTGGTATGTGTTGAGCGACACCAGGATATAACGAGATGTAAGACAAGTTTAATGTGTCGATGGTTGTCTGAAGTTGGAAGTAATTCGCCAGGTGGGCCAGACGAGCCATGGCGCAGTTGATGCCTGTCGCCGTATGGTTGAAGATTTGAATGTCGAGTTCCAAGTAAAGTTCAGAGGTTGCCGATTGGGTGAGGTTGGTGACACCTACGACTTGAGACCATGACGGTGGTCCGAGTTCCATGCTCGTCACGTTCAACGTCGCATATGTCGATGTGTTGGACAATTGGTTGGGCTCTGTCTGGTTAGCCCATCGGACCTGGTTGCCAGCAATCCCGGTACCTGCGGCGACTGCGGCCTGAATGGTATCTTCGATTTGTGCATATGTCGGAATCGCCATTACACTATCCTACCTTCGATTGAGTTGACAAGTTGTCCTGAATCGATTAAGGTGATGTCCGAGCCCTTACGCTGTTTGGTTTCTTCGGTATCCGGGGGCTTGACTTTGTTCTGTTTGATGAACGTCTTAACGTCATTGATGGCGCGACCTGCAAGGCTGGCTAGGAGAGTCTCGGCGTTGGGGTCGACACCTTTGGTGGCCGCTTCTTTGACGGCCTTAGCGCAAAGCGCTTTGAGGGCGATGGCGTATTGCTGCTTATGAGACTTCAGCGCGGGTTCGATGAAGGGGCGTGCCGGAAGAGTCTCAGTCCCGTATGTATGAATGATGGCGAGTTCGGCATTCGAGATGTCTTCGCCTTGACGTGGATCGGAATCAAAGACACCTACCTGCAACTTCTTGTCAGCAAGTTTGGCGAGCTGCTTCGAAAGTTGAGGGAGTCGATTTGACTTGATTACCATTACGCCGAAACCCCATCCCACACCAATCCGCCGGAAGCTACACTGACTTCATCTCGAAGGGCCTTGAACGTTCGGCCGTAGACGGTTGAGTCGAGGTCTTGGGAATCGGTTTGGGGGGTGGTGTTGCCGCTTGACATCTTGCCCGTGTTGGCGTACGCCGCGACACCAAAGCCGAGAGACTTCAACAGGTGACACGTGAGTATCGCCTGACCCATGTTCAACTTGGTTCCCCATACAGCCGAGTTCATCCTTGACAAACTCATCGCGAGGAAGGTTGTCCAAGTTCCATCGTCTACAGCGGTAAACTCTGTAGAGATGGCCAGGCATTCGGTCTTAGTGATTGCGGCCATTGGGATCCTTTATCGTGCGAAGACTTTGCATCGAGATTTGTTGTTGACTATTCTGCTGACTTGTGATGTTCCACACCTATATTGGTCTGCTAGGTCCTGTAGAGTGTAAGAGCCAGTAGCATATTGCGTGCGGATTTCTGCAACTTCGACGTCTGACAACTTATGCGCCGATGCTTCCCCATACACACCAGATCCGGTTCGAAGTAGATTCTTAGTATTCTTGAGGCCGTTTTCTCTCAGGGTCTTTGCCCCTGTATCTGTCAGATTCTTTCTATTCTCTTTGGCGCTCACTAGGCGAAGGTGAGATGGATTGACGCAACTTCGAGTGTGGCATGTATGGTCTACCATCTGTTTTCTATCTGTAGACAGAAGGTCCACCATTTGCGATTGTAGTGCGAAGCGATGGGCCAATACCAACTTCTTCCCATTCTGAAACAACCCGTATCCACCTTGTGAGTAATTGCCAGACTTTCTCTTGACCGGAATCGTTACACAACCAGTCCACAACCAACAGCCTGTATTCGGTTCATGGGTGATGTGAGAGTTAAATCGTTCGACTTGGGTATTGTTACAATGTTGACTTCGGTTAATTAGCATTCGTCCAGTATACCATGGCTCGATGATTGCCTTGACACTTACCGTCAAGAAAATCACCCAACCAGCAACCGGGAGGAGGGACCGGTTGCGATTGAGGAGAGGAAGGCTGTTGTTTGGACAGCCGATCCTCTACAACTTGGGTCTAGATACCCCCGCTCGCTGGCAGACCGATGCACACCGCAGTCAGCTGGCGGACAATCGTGCCACCCATGCGAACCTTGACTTCATACTTGGTGCTGTTGTCGATATTGTTCACTTGGGTCACGGCGGGCTCAAGAGCCACAACGCGAGCCACGTTCTCGGAGTTCGAGAGGTCGGCCGCAACTAGACGCTGGCTAAGCTTGCCAGCGGTTGCAGTCACGGTCACAGGGGTCGTGTGCATGTAGTTCTCGAGGACTTCCACAATTTGAACGCTGGGGTACATCTCAGCGAACACATTGAGAATCGACTTCGCAGTGTAATCCGAGTGCACAGTCTGGCGAAGCGTCGCAAGGCGAGCCGAGCCGATGAACAGGTGGGTTGCAGTGTAGTTACCATTACTGCCCGTCTTGAGAGCCTCGATCGTGCCAGCCATGTCACGGATCATGAGAGCCGCGGTCTTGGTAGACCAAAGAGCGCTCGTACCCGAACCGTCGGCAGGGATCACATAGCCAGTCACGGAAGCCGCGTTAAGAAGACCAAGACGCGTACCGTCACCAACAAGCGCCATCTTATCGAGACGCTCGACGAGATTGAACTTGGCCTGCACAACGCCCTGACCCTCAACCGGTCGGCCCGTCATAACACTCTGGCGGATCTCTTGGTCAAGAACCTGGAACTGATCGCGGTACTGAACAATGACTTCTGTCTGGTTTGTGCCAGTCAGAGCGCTTGCAGTCAGGGACACGCCGTCTGCCGTCTGGTCGCTCGCGTTGTTCATCGAATACACGGTGAAGCTATAGGTGTCTGCACCTTCGTCGGCGGTCTGTGTGGGAATCACGCTCGACACGAACACCGGGCGCTTGGCCGCGATGAACTTCTGCTCAACCTGGGTCAACTCGGCCGCTGTGAAGAGAGTCGTGTTGTCAAGCTTGACGTTCTTGGGGAGGTTGAGGTTCATCTTCTCTGCAACGTCAACGTAAATCTTCTTGGGTTCCATATGGGTTACATCCTTTTGGTCAAGAATGACAGTACGTTCAACGCAGTCATTCTTGGGTTGTGGTTGGACTGCGTTGAACAAGTCTGAAATCTGTGTGGTTGTAAAACCATCGAGTTTGAGGGTTGGGTGCTGACTGCTAACGACGGCTTTATGGATGCCATTGAGGTCTAGTCCGTCAACCTTGACGTCAAGAAGTTGGGCCTTAGACTTGGCATCGAGAAGTTGAGTAGCAAGAGCTTCCAGGTGGCCAGGGCTAGAAAGCTTGGCGTGTTGCTCAGTCAGCGAATCGAGCTTGGCTTGGAGGTCTTGGAGAGCCTTGTCGGCTTCATCCTTGGTCACCAGTTCTTCAACGACTTCTGGGGGTACTTCGATAGAGGCGATAGGGAGAACATCGCTCTTAGGCTCGATGGTTTCCATACATTCTTGGGAGGCTTCATCCTTCTTGGCCTTGCAAGCGTCTTCTGCATGCTTGCTGGCTTCGATGGCACGGAGTTGGGCTTCCGCCTCTTCCTTAGTAGGATGAGTACCGAGAACTTCGCCAGACATCGACAGCACAACCCACTTACCTTCACGCTCTTCAATCTTGTCGGTCTTGTCCATTTCAACTCCAATGTCTTGGGCTGCATCTAGAAGCAATCTGGCGCCATGACCGGCTCTTGCCTGATCAACGATTGCTAGGTGATTGTATCGAATGTCTGTAATGGTGGCATCACAGACAATGTTCTCTTGAGTCACCGGGTCGAATACTTGGAGGCCAGGCGTCGGAGTCCGAGTGCACGTATAACCGCAACTGAGCTCGACTTGGCCATTCTGTACGGCTTGAAGCGCTTCCGCGTCGACGATTCGAACCGTGGCCTCAACCCAACCCAGGTCAGACGAAGGGTGGACGTCAGTCACGGTACCGCGTGTTTCCATGCGGTAATTGCTTCCATCAACCCAGCCAGTCACCGGGTGATTCAGGGTGACGCTCTGAGCTTCCATGGTGGCAAGACTCTGAGCATCCATGACAACCGCTGGGCTACGCCACTCACGCGAGAGTGTCCCGTCGGGGAGGATGTAGTTAAACACTCCTACACGCGTGATTCTGGCTGTAGCTTGCAGAGCGCCGTTGTCAAGGCGCGTTGTGTCACATTTGATCTTGCGGTCAACCCGCCGAACGACTGTCATATACACCATTACCGAACTGAATCGATTAATGGTCTATTGGAAGTTGACAATCGGTTTACTTTATGTCTTGAAGGTTGGGCTGGCAGAAACAACGACAGTTGATGGGCATACCTGGAAAGGTAAGTTCACCGTCTACTTCTAGGCCTTCTTCAAGGTCGTACTCTTTACCATTGACTTCTTGGTGAGACGGTCTTACACGCTCGTCTTCGCAGGTAACCCATACACCCTTCGTAACCCCTGCTTCAACATATGCGTCGCGCGTGAGTTGGGAATTGAGCTTCTGAACCTGATCCTTGGCGATGAGTGCGGCTTGCGATTCGGTCACTCCATACCGCGACTCGATGGTTGCCGCCAGTGTTTCGACTGTCGCGTTGCCCTCAATGTGCTTGTCAAGCATCCGGGCGAGTGTAGAGAAAGAGCGCTGTGGTATGGTTTGAATGAGCTCAATGTTCTGTTGTAGGTATTGAGCCACGTGCTTTGGATCGGGGTGCGGCATCAAGATGCGTTGACGCATGAGGTTGCCACGGGCTACCGACAGTGTGTCTGTATAAGACGGCTTGACTACCTTAGCCACACTCTGGTTGCTCCAAGTCGCCTCTTGCTGGGCTTTGAGGAGTTGAGTCTGGAACTTCTCCTTTGCCTTGCGGAAGAACCTGGGAGAAGAGTCGAGGTAGGCGTCTTGGGTGACTTCGAGTTCTCGGGCAACCCTATACCAGTCGAGCGCCGGCTTGAGGTTAGTGACAGTAACTTGATGAAGGTGCTTGAGGAGCGGCAAGGTGCGCTTGTAATACTTCTGCGCCGATAGATCCGGATGTCTTGGAATGATTTGCTTGGGTTGACGTCGCATGGTGGACCTTTTGGGCTATGGGGTCAGGCGGAAGTGAACCCAACCAACTCGACAACATACCGTATTTATTGGGTGGTTGTCTATGCATTGGGTTCAGAACCTGTGTTGGAAAGCGTTTTAAGCAACCTGAGATTCTGTCTCTTCAGTGACCTCTGGAAGCTCGACGTCTTCGACTGTGGTAGTCAACGAAGCCCTGTCAGAGAACCTGGAAGCGCGGACCTCATTCGCAGTCAAGACGCCATTGAGGACGTAATTGCAATCCGCTTGAGCTTGAATGTTGTTCGTTTCAGCCTGTTCCTTGGCGGAGGGGACGGCGAGCGGGCGGAAGGTAATGGTGTACGCGTCTGGCTCTTGAATTCCCGTGAGGACCGCCACCAATCGCTCAATGCAGGGGCGGAGGTATTGGACCTGGATCGTCTGGACGTACGCTTGGAACGCCTTCTCACTTGCAGACCCGTTATTGAGCAGACCTGTTGCCCCGGTACCCTGCAATATGCTGAGGGGGATGCGAGAGTCTTGAGACGTCTTCTGGGCCAACCTGTCGAGGATTTCCGGGATTCCCGTCAGCGGGGTGGCGACTCGAGTGAATGTCTCGCCTGGATTAATCCCATCGCCAGCATCTAGAACTAGCGAGTGGTGTACCGACCTGGTCTTATCCATCATTTGAAGTCTAGATGTAATAAGGTTCAATCCATCAATATTATTCTCTGTAGCCGATGCCATTGCAGCCTTAAGACCTGGGATCGAAAGAGTGCCAACGGAGACATCAACCATCAACGTACCGGCCGACTGACAGGCAGTCTCTTGGGCTTGAATGGAGTCCTTGGTGCCCTCGAGGACAGAAGGACCGAAGCCCTGGCGACGGATACGATCGTTGAAGTCGACAACCGGAGCCGACATTCGGAGACATCGAGTGTAATGAATGCGATTGATGTCAAGAGAAACACCAGGCAGAACAGCGTCAATCGAGTAGATGGCTGGAAGTCCGAAGTTGGGCGAGTCAATGCTTGCTGTGTATTCGTTGGTAGCCGTTGCATCACCCGCGCCGAAGACTTTGAGTGCCTTGATCTTGCTCTTAGGCATGAGTGGCTTGCTCGGATCGGAGTCGTCTGTAGCCATATAGATGATTGAACCACCCGTCATCCTGGCGAGTCTGAGAGCCTCTTGGAGAGCTTCGGGCGCTTTGAGCGTTTCCATCCTCGACTGAAGACTCGCGGCAAGCTTCGGGTCAGACGGGATTTGGATTTCATATCCGGCTCGACATGCTTCCTCTGTAGGGAGGTCGACGATTACCTTTGCCGTACCAGACGCACGGTAGAGGTTCTTGGCAGACGTTGAACTGAGGACATACGCATACGCCTGGAACGATGCAGTCTTGTCTGCCGATGTTCCACTTCCAGTCAACGTGGAAACCCATGCATCAACCTTCGACTTACACCACTGCTTATATTTGTTTTGCGACATTGTGTCCTTCTTTCTTACTTCGGTACTACGTTGTTACATTCGTTTTGCTGCGGCTGCGTACCCCATAAGCATTGCGAGTGTGCTTGGGCCACTGGTAAGGAATCTGTTGACGGCGTAAGAAAGACAATCAACCCGTTCATCATGTTTGGCGTATGGGAAGGCGGTGACCTCTTCTTGGAAGTCTTTGACCCATGCGCCCTGTGGAGGGAAGAGAACTGACCCTGACTCTAGAGATGGGGTGGCGCTTGAAAGTCGCTCAGTTTTCGAGCCAAGGGGCTTGAGGTCAATGACGTTGGAGAACGATTGCCGAAGTGTTTGAATGGCGGCATGCCCGGATGACGCGGCTTCAATTAGGATCTCAGTCGGGTTGTAGGTGGTTCGATACTGGTTGATGGATGCGATGAGAGTCGGGAAATCCATTCTCTTGGTAAGACAATCCATGAGATACAGCTTCGGCCCCTTGACGCCTACGACGAGAATACACGTCGGATCATCTAGGCCGGTATTCGCGCAGTCGATAACCAATGCAGTCTTGTCAAACTTGGGCAGGGTGTCGTATTGGTGTTGTAGCCATGTCGCCTGGACGATTCCGCCTGTCCGTGCTACTGGGCGTTGCTGGTATTGGCTCTCAAAGTGATGAGATCCGAGTGCTATTTTGCGTGAGTCGAGAACCGCCTGTGGGAGCCGGATTGGGGCGAGGAGTTCGCCTGGCTGTCTCGGGTCGGTCCACGCGGGAGTTTCGCAAGGTGCCCCATCTAGCACGGCTGGCAGGGACAATTTGATGGTGGTAGGGCGGGACTCGAGGTGTCCAATAATATCATTACAAGCGAGTCTCTGAGCGATCACAATCGATGAGAGTTTGTTGGCATCTTTTGCGCGTGTTGACAAGACCTGGTCATACCAGTCGTTGGCCGCTTGGAGGGCGTCTGGGTTGTCAGCTTCACTCGCATCTACCAAGTCATCGACTATATGGACGTCAGCGTGATTTCCCGTAGCCGAACTTGGGGTGGCAACCAGGCGTTCGCCCATATTTGTGTTTCTCATGGCCGATTTATTGTTTGTGTCTTCAGTGAACTTGAGGTCGAAGTGAGCTTGATACCAGGGGGATTCAATCAAAGCACGAAACCTGGTAGCGAACCTTTGGGTCAAGGTCTGTCCGTGGGTGACGCAAATGAATGAGGTAGACGGCTTTGACGCCCATACCCATGCCGGATATAGGACAGACGTTGTTAGGGACTTGGATTGCCCTGGGGGGAGAGAGATCGTCAATGTGTGTACATCTGGGAACTTGCCGTCTTGTATGGCTTGGAGGTGAAGGGCGATGACTTTCTGGGGAAGCTCTGTCACCATCGGTTCAGAACAGACGTAGGACCAAGCGGCACGAACGAAGTCTTCGAAACTTCTCTTGTACAGAGATGATTCGAGCTTGAGCCGGTCTTGGGGGGACAGAGGGCGCATTACTTGCTTTGGAGTTTGGCGTCAAGAGCAAGCATGATAGAGATCTCGGCTGTCGACAGGTTCTCGGGGTTGATGTTGGACACGGAAACCGTCTGAGTGATTTCTGACTTGGATGTAGGTTTCGGCAAGGTGTATTGCGAGACGAACTCCAAGCAAGCAAGGATGTCTCGAGCTGGCGTGCTTGGGTCGGCCAGTATGGATTGTAGGCGCGGGACTGCTTGACCGATGAGTTGATGAAATTGCTCAAGCAAGGTGCCCTGTAGCGGCTCTAGCGCTTTCTTGATGGCCCGACGGGCCCGCTTCTGCCCATCGCTCAGCTTTGGGGCGCCAGGACTCTTTGGGGCCCGGCCTGGAAGGAAGAAGCCACGTTCATCCCTGGTTGGTTCGCTTTGTATCGCTTTGTCCATATAGATGTGTTACCGACGAATCCCCCTCCGAGGTCTCTATATCGGGAAGTTCCGTCTAATGGCCATCAAACGGCGCTTAACGACTTGACGATCTACGGGAGGTGCGAGTCTGGTACCGATCTCGGCATCGGTGTAGCCCTCATACGAGAGCTGAATGATCTCCTGATCTCTGACTGGAAGGCTGGCGACATATTGCCTGACCATGGCGATGTCCTCAGGCGAGGTGGTATCGACCGGACCAAGACACTGCTCTCCACCTTCTTCATCCTCTTCGTCGTAGGAAGATGGAACTACTGTTTGTCTACGAAGGTTGGTCTTTTCTAGGTAATTCAAGACATCACACCTAGCTACTCTGCGCGCATGCATTCTATACTTAGATGGATCATTGCATTTATTGGATGCGAGACAGAGACTCTCGAGACATAAAGACAACAAGTCCTCGTATGGGATGTATGGCTGCTTGGCCGCGAACCTGCCAGCCATCTTGACGGCGATGTCGAGATTGGTGCTAACCAATTGCTGTTCTTTGGTTGGCTTCATTTCGACCTCTTCTGATTGAGCTTCTCGAGCTGGGTAAGAATCTGGGTCAGTAGGTCGATGACTTTGAGTGTGTCATTAGGCGTCATTGTATTTCTCCTAGCAACTAGTATATCACATTACGTGTTTGGTGTAGCTTGTTTGTCTTTGACAGACGTCGAATCCATTGCTTCTCACTGTAGAGAAGCGTTTGCTTACTGGCCCCCTGTAGCGTCTCCAGAGCGATGATATTGACGTTCTCGGGGTTGGATCGCAGGAAGTTGGCGATCTTCGTACCACGGCCCTGAGAAGCGGCGGAGCGGTGTGCTTGGAGCCTGGCAGGGAGTGACATTCGGGTCGAGCCAACATAGACAATCTTGGTGCCCGAGGTGATTGCATAGATTGTGGGCACTGCACCCTCATACTGCTTGGCCCGGACAGTTTGGGTATGGCACTGTTTGCACTGAGAGTGGTTGGCGTAGAAGTCAGTTAGCGGCTTTGTCGTATCGCATTTGCTGCATGTCTTATCTGATTGCTCGTCTCGGGCGATCTTGGTGTCTTGGATGGCTTCCGCGCCAGCGAGTAGGAAAGTTTGTAGGTCTGTGATCATGTGTGGTTCACCTCACAGAAAAGGATTAGGTCGCCCTAAATCGGACTTCGGGAATCAACTCCCCGTTCGATTAGGTACCAAAACACCTACACTCTAGACGAGTTTGCAGGCGTTTTGACGCAGGGGCATCTTGGTAGCCCCGAGTCCCGAACGTCGCAAGGTAAGGCGCCTAGGCGTTGGAGCGGGGGTTTGACGTGGCTTCGAGGGAGTGGTAGGGGTGAAGGAAAGGAGCCATTGTCGTGAAATGTAAGTCGCGCGGAACTAACTTGAGACCAGAGGCACGATTGCCAGGTCGTGAGGGAGTTGCTCTTTCCCGACCAAAGGAGGGGCTTAACTTCCCTACGGCAGTAGGCGCTGTTGGGAGCGGAGCGACCGATCCAATACCACAAATCACACTCCCTCAAGACCCTGTATGTTCTGAAAACCTCTTTACATACAATCACATATGGTCGCTCACCCTACCGGGTTCGCTCCACCACTCCGTGGGGAAGTCGACCGCTCCTCACGTCGCCAAAGGGTCGCTCCGCTCCGTCCTACCGGACAAAGCTATGCCCCTCTTGTGAGGGAGAAGGGGCACACCATGACACTCCCTCAACACCTCACCAAGCACATGGGGTTCGTACAAGGGGGAAAATTTGTATGGACTGTGGCTCAAATCCCCCTATGAGAGGTCGCTCCCACTGGGCGGTAAAATGAGAATCTAGCTGGGCGGTGAAAACGCCCCTTTTGAGAATCTGAAAGCGATTGATTCGGTGCCACTGGGCTGTTAAATGAGAATCTGCTAGGCATTGATTTGGTGCTTGCAGGCCCTCAAATTGTATGGTATAGGTCGAACACAATGGTTTAGGTGGTAGGGGCGTTGTGGTATACTCGAATACGTTGTTTGGCGAAGGTTTGCCGTCCTACTGCTGATCGCTTGTCTTCCTTGACTCCGAGCGAATCAGATGGAACTTTAGGACGGCAATCCTTTGCTTAACAACAACCCGCTTCCATCGGGTCTACGAAGAGAGTTAAGGAGTCAAAATGTTGCAACTCAATCAAATACAAGAGGACCTGGTTCGCCACCTATGCGGACTCCCTCAAGTCACGCCTGGCGTCGTCAAGTTTAGCGTGCGCAAATACGCCGAAAAGAACGAGATGACTAGGTGGCAAGTTCGCTGGCACCTGTCGGATCTTCAATCAGAAGGTCTCATCACGCCCACCAATCTCGGGCGCTACACGACCTACGACATCGCGAAGTTGCTCGAAAATCGAAGGCAATTGCGAGCGCAAACCGATTACTCGATTTGGAATAGAGTGGTTGCCAAACACGACCTACCGACGAAACCAGCGTTCATCGAGTTTTGCGAGTCAATCCGCCGCAAGCAAAACGCCGCTGAAGTGGCACTCCTTCATCGAACTCAACCCGTAGATGGAGAATGGGCTTCTGATTCGATTCTGGTCACCTACGACGCTCCTACAGCGACGGTCTACCGTTGGCTAGGGCAACTTGTCGATGCAGGCTTGATTGCTCGTAGTAGGGCTCGTAGCCACGCTATAACCGGAAAGCGGCTTCCCGCCCGCTACTTCGCCTCTGCATTGGTTAAGGCATATGGCAAGGCGTATGACTCTGAACGGTCGGGTAGTTCCGATCTCAACCTAGAGTTCAACCCCAGTTTCTTCGGAGAAGTTCAACCACAACCACAGGAGATATTATGAGTTATTTTGGACATGCGCAAATTCCACTACAAAGTCAAACTGCAGTGCTATGGATGTTGAAGGTAGCAAAGGAGAACGCGGCTCAAACCAGAGAGGCTCGATTATCCCGCCGTGAAGCGCAGTTGGGTGGTAAACCATTCTGTCCATATCTCTGTGGGGAACTTCCATCGGATTGTTCGCAGTTTATGTTTGATGCTGAAAGGGCGCGACGTCACTTGGCTTCCGAACAACGAAAGCTTCACGCCCAAATCCGCCTACATCCCGACAAGGAAACACCATGAACTACTTTGGAACACCGACCACAGACGTGTCAGCAGAAATCGCCAAACTGCAAGCCAAGATCGACGGCAAGCGATCGAGGATTGCCGCGCGACCCGGGCAAGAGCAGTTCGCGGCTACACTCAATAAAGAGATCGCCGAACTTCAATCCAAGATGCGCGACCTCGATCCGACCTGCAAGATCGACGGTGAAATTCAACCCGAAGTCAAGCCGTTCGTACGTATCACCAGAGATCCCCACAGGTATGACACCCAACTCGTTCAAGCACTCGATCTCTTCAAGGTGGCGGAATCGATGGTTGATAACGTCGCTGCTACACTCCAACGCTACCTCAAGAAGGGGAGTTTGCAGACGGATAAAGAGCGCCTATTGCTGGCTAGGACTCTCGCCATCCAAACGAATGCTGTTGGTAACGCCAAGACTGCCATACTCGAAGAACTATTGCTTGGACTCATCGAGGAAGGCGTCTTGGTTCCGGCGAAGACGGCTCCAACCAAAATCAACGCCAACACAGCTAAGACTACAACCGACATGGAAGTCTTGACCGAATGCGCGAAGTCGGATAACAAGAGCATCTTGCAGGCTGTGTATGAGAATAAGTTGTTGGCAACAAACGAATCGTTGTTCATGGAAGTCGACGCCAAGTTGCAAGCAATGAAGGAGAATCAATGAATTTCTTAGGAGATGTTTGGGACATAGTTGCTCTTGGTTTTGATGGGACTGAATTGTGGTGTGATTGCACAGAGAATACAATTACATTCGAGTTCAGCGATTCGGCCACCCTTCTGACGTTCATGGAGAATTGCTTCCGATTGCCGCCCGAGTTTGTGGTCACATACTCCGAACACACCAAGAGGCTCCCTCATTGGAAGGGTGTCATCGGGGTAATTGCCAGGATTAGCAAGCGATGAGCACCTACCTTGACCGTGTACGCGCCGAACGAATGGAGATCAGAGCGCTGAAAAGGCGAATCAAAGAGCTCGAAGCAATCGAAAGGGCGAAATCCAACCTCAAGCGCCCATTCGAATACGATCGCGCTATCATCCGCGCCATCGACATGAGCCGGGTCAAGGATTCATTCAAGGAACTCGTCGAGTCGATTTGCTTCAACGTGTCTACCAAGCAATATAACCGTGCCTCGCCCAAGCAACGACTGATCTTACTGCGCACTTTGGCTGGGCAGTCGAAGGTGAAGGTCGACTTCAAATCGACAGATGAAACCACTTACCTCCAAGCGCTCGTTGACGCGGGTATCCTCGAGTAGCAATCTTCCTTTTAGAAAGCGAGAAAGAAAGAGGAGAATGAATAATATGAACAACAAGAAACCAAATTGGAGATGTGAAACCGAACTCTGGAGTATAAACAGGTGGCTTAGGTGGACCGGAATTAGACTGTTTGTTTCGGTAGACAATAACAATGGTGAAGGTCGATTACCCACCAAAATTGGATTTGTTTGGTGGGGTTGGAAATGGCTTTATGAATAAAACTATCTATAACCCATACACCGTCGAGCAACGATCCCAATACGTCCAAACCCGGAAGGCAGCCCTCGCCCTCCGACCCGACATCACTGGCGCTCAGTTCGACGAGACAGTGTATTTGAGAGCCCTTGTCGACGCGGGTGTCCTCGAGTAGCAATCTTCCCCTTGAAAGCGAGTAACAAAATGAAGGCACTGTCCCATATCGTCGGAAGATATCTAATCCCAGAGTCCGATTACAGTAACCCATCGTCGCCTCACTACAACGTAGACCACCCACTATACGACCCATTTGTCGAAGCTGCGCTCAGCCCCTCGACACATCCTACCGCACTGGCAGCCATAAGCATTTCTGCTATCGATCGAGTCAGGGAGTGCGCACTTGCAAACCCCAACTTCGACCCATTGGCGGTTGTATACATACAAAGTGGGTATGCCGACTCGATGACATGGGACGAATTCAAAGCCGCAACCCAATTCAATCCACCTGGCAAGTAATGGAGCCCCTACTCATCATCGAAGACAAGGTGGTCCGGTTACTCGGCGGGCCCGAGCTCATCGTCCTTCGGGCAGATGCGGCCGACAGGCACGTCATCCCACCTCAGGCTCCCACCTTGAAGAAGTACGGAATCAACCTGAGGACGTGGCTCGAGACTCTTGAGCGGCAGGGTTGGGTTTGCAGTATTTGCGGCAAGGCGTCGGGGACGGGTGCCTATGTCACAGACCACAAGCATGTCCGAGGTTGGAAGAAGCTTCCCGACTCCGAACGGGCTCGAACGGTTAGAGGCACACTTTGTAATTACTGTAACCATCGTATACTACGTGCACTTACATTAGACCAAGCGCGGAGTTGTACTAAATATCTGGAAAATTACGAGATGTCTTTAGAAGACTCCCTGGCCGCAGACGAATCTTCCACTTAGAAAGCGAGAATCAAGAAGGCTTGACACGCTGAACTCGAGTCGTTAGGCTTGGAATATGAGCAAGCCAACCTCGAAGTCTTCCAAGAAACTCTCCACAAACTCCAAAGCCGCTCTGACGGTTAAGGTGGCGGGAATCGTCCAGAAGGCGATTGGTGAGCAGATCGCCAAGATGACCGCCACACCTCCCAAGGCGACCAAGAAGACCGTCCAGAAGCCCGCCCAGACGGTCAAGGTGCCCAAGGCGTCAAAGCCGGCGCCTCACCCTCAACTCAAGACGGCTTGCTTGGTCGACGTCGTCAAGGGTGCGAAGCTCTCCAAGAAGGACTCCGCCGACCTCCAAGCCGAGTGGAAGGACGTCGACTGGACGAAGTGGGCGAAGAAGTTGGGAGCTTGACAAGCCCATGATTACAGTCCCAATTAAACAGCGAGATCAGGTCCGGATACTTAAGGCGAAACTCGGTCGGAACCGATGTAGCCTGCAATATCTGCGTCATATACTAAACCAGCTTAAAAGTGACATGGTTGATGGAATGCTGGGACATCGCCACGCTTCCGCCTATATCCTCCAAGAGCTTGGAGTTTTGGGAATTTCGACGGCGGAAGGCGCTCGCAGGTTGCCTCACGCTTGACACCCCGCCCCCGGGTTGGTAGGTCTCATGGACCCGAAGTAGGAGAAAACAAAATGGCGAAGACGAGATTGCAGAAGGCGCAAAGCGCGATGACTGGAGTTCAGTTGTACTTGATGGCAGCCTTTGCCCGGTGTATTGCCCCGAAACTTGATCGTCAGGAAAAGGTCGACATCGCCAATGCCGGACCTGACAACCTCGTTTACACATTCAGTGACAGAGGAATGGACCAACTCCGTTCGTGCGATTTTCTTCGGAGTCTGCCAGGCGACATCGAGGTCCGAATTAGAGGCAATCACCTTGCCCTTGACCTGATCCTTGTCACCGTCACATCGTTCGACAATGTCGAGGATATGCTCGCCCATCTCGACAAGAAGGGGTCATGACTCCCCCATCGACCGTTGACATCCTCATGATGTTCTGTGTTTTCATGATGTTCACGGGCAATCTCTACTTCGCAGCCCCGATGATTCCGCTGCTACTGGCTTTTATTCTCGAGATTCGCGATCTCGAGAGACAGTCGAAAGCCAACCGGGCAGAAAGCGACGCGCGGCTTAACGCAATTCTTGCAGAAAATCCTGAACTGGCCGAAGATCTGGCGCGTCGTAAGCGGCTTCTCACCAAGAAGGCTTGACACGCTAAACCCGAGTCGTTAGGCTTGAGGTGTGGGGCGAATCCAAGTCCTACACGGAGAATACCATGGCTACCATTCAGACCCAGGTCGAATCGTACCGCACGCGTCTTGCAGCCGAACTTGCCGAACTCAATGCCCGTGTCCTCGAACTGCACCGAATGCGGCCACAGCTTGAGCGTTCGACGTACCTGACCCGGGCCCATGACATCGCCGAAGACAGGTCGGTTCTCGTGGCGTGTGTTATGGACTGCCAGCACTCCGAGCGGCTTTCTCGTCGTTCGGTCATCTGCTTGTAGGTCTCCAGAATCCATGTAGGTGGCAAGGGGTTTGCATCAAATCTCTAGCACGCTTCTTGCTCACCTACACCGAAATCCGAATTTAATTGACGGAGAATTGCCGCCCGTTATAATTGATTCATGGAAA
>Ga0209293_10000012_pt1 | contig 36364 bp, 68 predicted proteins | sample Mud_0915_D1_FD_187690 | JGI IMG/M metagenome (GOLD analysis project Ga0209293, IMG submission 187690) | Wetland microbial communities from Old Woman Creek Reserve in Ohio, USA - Mud_0915_D1 (SPAdes) (version 2) | ecosystem: Environmental > Aquatic > Freshwater > Wetlands > Sediment ... | reverse complement strand
GCCCCCGCCACCGCCAACCGGCCGGGGTTCGAAAGCACGGGCAACGGAACCGGAGCGGCCTTCAAGGGTACCGCCTCGGCCACGAGCGGGAGTTCGGCCTTCGAAGGAGTCGGCGCCGGTAGCAATCCAGCCGCACGACTCACGGGTGCCGCTGGTGTGGCGGGTGCCCTGGTAGGTAACGGCACGGCGGCGACTGGCGCCACCCGCCAGGATGCGCTGAAACTCACCAACGGGGATCTCGACCTATCGGCGGTGACGGCGCCGACCAACACGACGTCTATCGCCAACCGCCTGACGACGATGAACCTCCTGAAGGCGTGGTGCCTAATTCAGATCAACGGCACCGCAACGTTCACGGTGACGTATGTGGACGGGTTCAACGTGGCCTCGGTGGCGCGGAATGCTGCGGGGTCCTTCATCGTGACATTTGGCTCCGGCTTCGCCACTGGGAACTACGGTTTCCACTCGACGTGTATCGCCCATAACCTGGGATCGGGCGCGGACGTCACCATCGACCCATCCAACACAAATCGAGGGACCGGCGGCACTCTCGTTGCCGGTCTTTCAGTGAATGGCACTAGCGTCACCCTCGACAATTGGGGTGGCGGAACGAACATCGCCACCATGCTGCTCTCGTTCTACGGCGCGCAGTAGTCTACTGCTGCGGCGTCTGGTGCTGCCCCGCATCTACCCTGGGCGGGCACGGGGGCGGCTGACCTTCCATCACTAGGAGCCCCCCTTCGTAGCACCAGAACTCATCCGACGTTGAAGCAAAGGGTGCGCATTCGGAGGGGCAACAACCGGCCGTGATCGCCCTTCCCGTGTTGCCCTCGATGCAGTGAGCATCAGGTCCATAGACGCGGCACGCCTCGCCAGAGGATCCGACGCAGACGAGGTGGGTCGGATGGGGGGTGACGGCCGCTTCACCGCAGCCAGCCACCAGCGCGTAGACAGAAAACATCAACACAGCAAACAAGCCCTTCATCGGTGCCTCCTTCGGAGGGCGGCGTACCACCAACCACCCCAGGTAAACCAAGCTACGGCCAGTGCAGACGTCTGCACAGAAAGTCCAGCCCGAGAACTAGCGGGATTCCATCTTCTTTCGGTCCTCCTTCTCGCGCGCGCGGTCGCGGCGCCAATAGACGATCTGCATGGCCTGGTACGCCGCCTCCGCATCGTCGAGCGCCCTCCCCGCCACGAACAGCGGAAATTCCGGATGGTCGCTGTCATAAGTGAGGAGGCCACTCGCTCCCTTGGCGTTAGCCAGCTTGTTCCACTGGTCAAAGTAGGCAACCGCAAAGAGGGCCCCCACGACGCGTTCTCCCATGGCCGGGGCGGTCTCCTGGGGCGCTTCCGGGCCGGAGCCGTGCGCGTGGTGCGCTTGCGGGTCGTTTTGGAGCCCCTCACCGCGAGTCCTCCGCCTTGTCGGTCGGAGGACCGGCATCCTTCCGAAGCTGGCCCTCCGCTTCGGTGATGGCGGTACGAAGCGTCTCCAAGATGTCCCGGTCGCGCCCCTTGGAGCCGAACTCCGGCCCGCCCGGCCGCGTGAGCGCCATCCGCGCCAGCCGGAGCGCCCCGAGCAACCGCGCCTCCGACTCCCGCGCCCGTCGGGCTTCGGCGTAGATCGCCTGTGCATAGGCCAGCGTCGATCCGCGACATTCGGGGTCCAGGGCGATGGCCACCTCACCGACACGCGCGAACTCCGCGTCCGTCATCCGCTGGGTCATCGCGAGTCCTCCGCCTCGTTCGTCAGCATCAGCTCGAGGAAGCGCGGGCCAATCGTCTCCCCCGAGCATCCGTCATCGGCCAGCCAGACCTCGGTGTCCTCGTCCATCGTGTACGTCCCGCCCTTCCAGCCCGCGAACGTCGAGCCGAGGGACACCCGCGCCGCCGCCAGCATCTCGCCGACCGTGACGTTCTCGCCCGGCTCGAAGGCGAGCTGGGCGTAGTACCCATAGAATCCCTCGTCTGCGTAGCGGTAGGAGTGCGGGTTCCTGAACCCGAGGCGAAGCCTCTTGTCGGGGGAGGCCTCCAACGCTGCGATCAACTCTCCGAGCGTCATGTGGCCCCCTGGGCGTCCGCCCCGGCGGCCTTGGGCAAACGGAGAACGGCGGACATCCGGAGTCGCTTGAGCGCCTCGCACCGTGCCTCGGGGGTGGCCGCCAGGAGAAAGGCGTCCGCTGCCAGCAGGGTTGTCTCCGCCCAGATGACTGCCTGCATGGCTCGCATCGCGCGCGCTCGCGCGTCGTCGTCGAGGGTGCGCCGCCAAATCCCCGCCAACGTGGCCTTGGCATCCTCCAGGCCCGCGGCCACCCCGGCCGCGCTGGCGTTCTCTTCCGAGCGCCGCATGTGGACGGCCACCTCGTCCGAAGTCATGCGGCCCCCATCTGGAGCGCCGCCCCCTTCTTGGCGGCCCGCGCCACCTTCCGCGCCGCCTTGGTCCGCTCCAGCTCCGCCTGCTCGGCGGTGATCAGCGAGACGCGGGAGATCGTGGTCTCCTTGACGCCGTTGTACTCCTTGTGCGCCTTCACCGTGCCCTTGAGCCAGTGAGCCGAGCCCACGTCCAGCGCGTCCCGGTCCGCGCGGTCGAACCAGACCACCACGTCTCCCGCGTCGGTGAGGGCCTTGTGGAGGAGGGCGGTCCCCCATGCCGAGCCCTGGCCGACCGACCGGACGCTGAGGATCTGCACCTGCACCAGGAGGCGCTCTCCCTCGGAGCCGACGTGCTTGCTCGCACCGAGGGACTCCCGCTCGGCGCGGCGGAGCACCTCGCGCTCCACCTCGCGCTGGTAGAAGGGCACGAGGTAGGCGGCGAGCCCGGCCAGCTTCGGGGTGATCGCGTCCTGCTTGGCGACCACCCACAGGTTGTAGAGGAAGTCGTCTGCGGCCCGGGCGGCCTGCTCCGCGAGGGAGTCCGTGCGGGCGTACTCCAGCGCCTTGGCGGCGAGGTCGAGGTCGGCGTCGGTGACGGCGCAACTCTCGGCCCATCTCTTCCAGTCGGCGGTGGGCTGCGGGGGCGGGCTGATCGTCAAGTCCAGGACGTCGTCGGCGGTAGCGTTCATCTCGAGGTCGCGCGCCTTGCGCCTGGAGGTGTAGCCGTCCACCCGGACGCAGGCGGCGACCTGCGCCAGGTAGCCCTCGATGGACGCCGCCTGCAGCACGCCCGCGCCGCTCCCCTCTCCCTCCTCGGCGCCGAAGAAGGACTGCAAGTCGAGGTCCCACTCCAGCCGGGCGACGGCGGCCCGCGGGTCCGCGCCATCGAGGAAGTCCTGCAAGCAGCCGCTGCCGACCTGCTTCCACTCGCCGGCCTCGCCCTCGGAGTGGACGACGTAGGTCTGAAGCCGCCGGATGTGCTTGTGGCAGTGGTCGCAGTTCTCGGGGGAGTCCGTCCGGAAGCGCTCCGGGAGGGCGGGGCCGCGGTAGTGGGGGGAGAGCCGGAGCAGGTTCGCGGCCTCCCCGTCCACGGCCAGGTGCTCCAGGGCGGCCACGAAGGTCCAGCCCGCGAGCTTGACGGGGGCGCCGGCCACCTCGACGTCCACGTACCGCACCGCGAACATGGGGCGCATCGAGGCGCGGAGCTCCGCCACCTGGTCCGCGGGCACGCGCCGCTTCGCGCCGTTCGCGCGGGTGAAGAACACGTCGTAGCTGGCGCCCACCTCCACCACGGGCGCCTCTACGCCCAGCTTCGCGGCGCGGCGCCGGATCTGCTCCATCTTCTTGTGGAGGGTGGAGAGGCGATCGGCCCGGATGCTGTAGGTGGTGTAGGTGGTGGTGTCCATTCGTCGTCTCCCGTCTACGCCGCTTGCAGGCGGCGCCCGTCCACCGCGTCGTGGTTGGCCGCCGGGAACAGGTCCCAGGCCACCCGGGCCGAGGTGGCTCCGGCGGAGGTCACGGTCCCGTCGCCGAAGTCCCCCCACACCCGATCTCCGGCCATCCACGCCGGCCACGCCCGCGCGCCGCCGGAGACCTTCACCCACTGAATCCTGGTTGCCTTACCGTTCATGCCTTGTGGTACTGCACCGTCCGTGCCGACATATTGTTTAGGAGAACCAGGTCGAATCTCGGCATCTTGCGCGATCCGTGTGTGTGACGGTAGCAGGGTCGGACTATACCTTCAGGTCAAATTCTACCCGTCACGTCTGACCCTGCCACCTCGTCTCCGTGGTTCGGCCAGTGTAGGTAACTCGGGCGGGGACCCGGACCCCAACCTTCCGGGCCCCCGCACCGGGAGCAGGCGCGGCAGGGGGGGGGTACTCGCGCCGCTCTGGCTCCATCAGACCACCTCCGCCGGCTCTACGTCTCGCTCCAGGGCCTCCATGGCCCGCTCCAGCGCCTCCACCTCCAGCGCGAGCGCCGCCTTCTGGTGGCGGAGGGCGTCGAGCTGGCGCCCGAGATCGCCGCAGGACGCCTCGATCCCCTGCATGTCCGCGCGCAGGCGGTCCCGCCGGTGAAGGAGTCGGTGGGCGGCTTCTGCGGCCTTCACGCGGGCATTCTCCCCGGTAGCGGCAGCGCGCCCTGGCGCTTCGCCGTGGCCTTCACCAACTCCGCGAACGTCGTGCCCCAGGTCTTGCTGGGCTTGTAGCCCAGCGCCTTCGCCAGGTTGGCAAGCGCTTCCAGCCAGGAGGTGTCGCTGAAGCTCACCTCGCACTCCATCATGTCCGTGAAGCCCTCGGTCACGTTCGCCGTCCACGCGCTGCCGTCCATGGAGAGCGACACCCCAAGGCGCTCGGCGTACCGCTTCGCGTCCGCGTCGTCGCAGCCCCACTTCTGGGCCAGCCCTGTTACCCGGTCGGGTCGCGCTCCGGCCGCCAGCGCCTCTACGAGCAGGGCCCAGATGGCCATGCGGTCGTTGGAGAACGGCCACAGGGCCACCGCAAGGTCGGACTCGCGGATGTCGGCAGCGGTGCCTCCCATCTCGCGTTTGTAGAGGAGATCACCGTTCGTGTGCAGGTAGTACCAACCTAGAATTTCGTTCACAGCGTTCCTCCTCGTGCGTACAGAAAGTCCGGCAACGGCGGCTCCCCCTCCAGCGGCGCCCACGGGTGCAGCACTCGCGAGCGCCTCCCCTCGCCCTTCAGGGTGTAGTGCTCCCCCTCCGGTGGATGCACCTGGTAGGCGAAGCGTCCGGGGCCGACGAAGAGCCCCTTCACCAGTTGCAGGTCATCCCACCCAGGAATCCTCTTCGGGTGGGAAACGCTCACGTGCAGCCAGAGTCGCCCGTCCGCCTCGCGTCCGACGCTGGCCAGCACCGCGAGCCCGTGGTGGGGGTTGCCCAGCGAGTCCAGCACCCAGGCGAGGGCGTCTCGCCCGCCATACCGGCCGTGCCATCCCTTGGGGAGGGTCGCCGGCATGTATGGGCGTGGGTCCACGTCAGAGAGCGATGTTGGCTGGCCCGTCAGCGGATTCGTTCGCGGCGTGCGCCCAAAGTCCTCGGCAAGGGCCTCCACCTTGGCACGCTCCTCCATCGGGTTGCGGAGGATGGGCTCTTCGTTGTCGTCGGAAAACGGAAGGGTGTTGGGGTTCATCTGGATCTCCGCAGCCTAGCGCTGGCCCGGCAAGCACACGGCCGCCCAGAGCCAGGCCTCCTCGGAGTAGATCGGCCCCGTCTTGGGCCACTGGTACACCTCGGCGGCCCTGGCGGACGCGGCGCATTCCCACCCGGGATGGTAGTTGGGGCCGCACCGCACAGGCGCCGGCGCGGTGGGTCGCGGCGCGGCACAGGCGGCCCTGGGGTCCTGGATGCCGTCCGCGAACGGGCCCCACCAGGGCAGGCTCTCGCGCACGAGGGGCGAGAGAGAGTTGCGGAGCTCGGGGCTCTCCTGGCACCGCCGGGCGCGCCACGCACCCTCGTCGCGGAGGCGTCCGGGGCAGGCGCACTTGCAGAAGTCGCTCGGGTGCTGCGCCCCGCAGGCGGCGTCGCACTCGCCGAGGGACGCGGTCAGTTCCCACGCCTCCTTCGGGTTGCTCAACGCCGACATGGCCCACCCGCCGCCCAGGTCGGCGCTCCACTGCGGGGCGCGCCCGACGGGGCAGAGCTGCACGCAGTCGCCCTGTTCGATTGCCGTGATGGTGTGGCGGTGGTCGTAGCTCCCGAATTCCCACGAGCCGGTGACCTTGGTCGTCACCTCGCCCCACCGGCACCCCTGCCGATGAGGGCGGTAGTCGCAGGCCGGGCTCGGTCGAATGGGAAGCGCGTCTTCACGGCAGGCGGTCACTGCGAGTATGACGGCGAAGAAGAATCTGCGGCGCATGGCGTCTCCTGGTGGGCTGATGGTGAACATCTACTGCTGGTGGGCGATCTCGGCGCGCATGGTCCGCGCCTCCGGCGGGATGCTGACGTTCGCGGTGAAGAGGCCGGCCGCCCCGAGCGCCTCCCGCACCTTCGCGAGGCTCTCCGGGGACTGGTCCAGCTCGCACGCGGCCAGCGCCACGTCCCGAGCCGCCCCGAGTAGCGCGGCGACGGAGTGGCCCAGCGCGTTGTCCTGAACCCGGAGGAGCGCCACTCCCAGGCCCCCGGAGTCCGTAATCTGGTAGTCCGCGTGGAAGTGGTCCGGCTTGGCGATGCGTAGCAAGCTCCATGTCCGGCTGGCGAGCATCATCCCCAGCGCGGAGGGAGGGGCCCAGGACGCCCCCGGCGGGCCGGCGGCCGTCAGCGGCCTCGCCACCACCTGGGGAGCCTGGGGCGGCAACACCTGCGCGAGGAGCTCGTCCGCCGTCGTGACCGGTTCGGCCAGCTTGTCGACTTCTCCCCCGAGGATGCCCCTCACCACGGCGAGGATGGTGGAGAGCTCGTGCGCCCGGCGCGCCAGCGGCTCCTCCATGGTGGCCCCGGCGCGCGTCGCCTCGCGCGCGGCGTTCGCGTGCCAGCGCTCGAGGTACTGCTCTACCAACCTCGCGCGCTCCGTGAACGTACCGTCAGAATCGTTCGTCGTCATGGCGACACCGCGAACCAGAGCACCGCGACCACTGCGGCAAGGGTAAGCAGGGTGAGCAGGCCCGCCACGAACTGCACGGCGAACTCGCGTCCCCCTCTCACCCGAGCGACCTCGCCCCGGTGCCGCATGTACCGCGACGCCACCTCCAACTGCAGGACGACCTGAAGCCAGCGCTGGCACCGCACGCAGTCCGCGAGGTGCTGCCGCACCTGCTCCGCACCGTCCTGGCTCAGCTCCCCGTCGTGGAGCTGGTCCACCAGCGGCTCCCAGGGACAGCCCTGGGCGACTCCCTCTCGCGGTGTCTGGGCCATCAGTCGCCGCTCCCGCCCCCGGCCGCGATCATCGCGTCCGCGATTCTGAAGGCGTCCTCCACCATCTCGGAGATCGTCTCCTGCTTGAGGTGGACGCCGACGACGGCACCGGTGATGGCCCTTCCCGCGTACCACTGCCGCACGCTCAGGCCCTGTTGTCCCCGGCCATCGTCGCCGAGGCCGACGAGCTGTGTCGCTTGGCGCGGGAACGCCGCGCCACCTGGCGCGCCGTACAGCCGCTTGTTGCTGGGTGTGCCCATCTTCTCCTCCGAGCTTCTCCTCCAAGTTTCGCCACTGCCGACCAGGCCCAGCGTCTCGTTCCCGCCCCTTCCCCGCGACGCCCCAGAGACTTCGTTGCCACGCTGCGGTGCGGCGCCCATTCGCCCCTCTCCGAGCGAGCTGGGTAGACACTACAGAGATGCCGCGCGCCTGTCAAGTCCAGGGCTTTCGGCCAACAACTGCTCCTCCGTCATCTCTCGGTAGCTGTCGCAGTCCACGATTGTCCTCGTCGTGACTCCGGGGATACGCAGCAGGGCCGAGAGCAGGATAGAAGCCTCCTTGGGCGACAGGTTGTGCCAGCTCCTCCATCCGTAGTGGGTCTCCTCGGGTCCCCTGTAGCTCGCGCCCCTGACTTCCGCGCCGACGGCCCCGTCCTCGTAGCGGCGTCTTTCGTCCCACCACGGCTGGGCGCGGGCAACCGCCTCCAGCGCTGGTTTCACCTCCGCGCTGTGGCGAGGCGAATACCCAACGCGGATCCAAACCCTCTTCACGGCGCTGCCTCGCCCACCCACTCCTGCCGCCCCTGGACCAGCACCCGCCGGGCCTTCTGGCCCTCCCATTCCACCCGGACCCGAGCGCGGGCCGGGATGCGCCCGGCGGCGACGAGACGACCCACCAGGGCGCGGGCGCTCCGGGCCTTGGCGGCAGCATCGGCCTGCTCTTCCGCCACCTCCGCCAGCGCGGCCTCATGCTCCAGCCGCTTCAGTTCGGCGCGCAGTTCGCGCGCCAGCGACTCCGGGTTCATCGGGCCGCCGGACTCCCCTTCCCGTGCGAGACGAAGGGAGGTGTAGCCCGTCACCACTCCCACCACCTTCACGACCTTCACGTCCCCGACGACGAACGGCTCGGACACCACGTCCATCTGTTGGAGTTGTCCGATCCGGTCCATCCGCTCCCTCCGCGTCGCGTCCAAGTCGTGCTCCTTGTCGGGGTGAGTGCTACTCGTCCGCCGCCGCATCCTCCAGAATATCCGCCATCGTCCGGGCGATGGGGCGACCGTTGGAGCCGGAGAACCGCGCGGGCATGGACTCCGACTCGCGCGCCCGTCTCCACTCCAGTTCGGTCATCTCGCTCATGCTCGCCGGGGCACACCCAGCCGACGAACAGGCGCCGAAGTCGTGGCCCCGTACCAGCGACCGGCCGTTGGGATCGCTGGCCACACCCAGATCGACCATGCCGCATCGGCAGAATCGCGGGGCGCATCTCTCCGAGCCATGCCCGCGCTCGCCCGCCGCCGCAAACCCACAGCCACACCGCTGCTTGCCCATGTGCGCCTCCTGGTACTGCGTAGACCCCGTTACGGCGCCCGGTGATCCTCTCGGATGGCCTCGCGCGCCTCGCGGAGGGAGGCGAACTGGCGGCACTCCTGCTCGTCCCAGACGATGCCAGTGTGATGCTGCGCCGGCAGGTACCAGCGCAGAGACTCCTGCCGGACCGATCGCTGAATCTCCTGCCCCATGTAAGACACTGAGTCCCTCGTCGCCATCGTCGTGCTCCTCTCTACTGCGCGCTCTGGACGCACAGCGACCCGGGGCCCTCCCCCGCGTCCGGGTCCAGCCCGGCGGCGCAGAGGTCCTTGCGCAGGTGCGGCCGGTAGGAGTCCGGGCACTTGGTCCAGCACTCGACCATCGCGTCGATTGCGGCGATTCGGCTCGCCAGCCGCGCTCGCTCTCGGCGGAGGTCCTCGATTGCCCGCTCCCTGGTCTTTGTCGCCATCGTCGTGCTCCTTCTGTGCTGCGTTAGGCCCCGCCGGCCCATGACGGCCGGCCGTTCTCCGGCGCGGGGTGGGGTGCTACGGCGTCGCGGCCTGTGCGGGTTGCGCGGCCACCAGGACGGCCACGAGCGCGGAGTAGTTGGCGATCCGGTTGAGCGCCCGCTCCCGCGCCTCCGGGCTGTCCGTCATGTAAGCGGCGAGCCGCTCACCCTCGGACCACGCCTCCAGGCGCTCGCGGACCAACTCCAGCGCATCGAGCATCCCCGGAGCGGCCAGGAACAGCGCCATGTTCGCCTCCCCCTCCGGGTCCGGCAGCTCGATCTGCTGGCGGCCCTTGACTCCGAACGGGGCGGACTTGCGCACCCACACGGCGGCCACGGCGCGGCCCGAACCCTGGATTTCGTCCATCCAGTTGCCGTGCCGAGTTCGGGTCCAGGGGAGCTTCGTGTGCGCTGCGGTGTTTGCGGTCATGCGCCATGGTACTGCACCGCGCATGCCGACGTGCTCTCCGGGAGAAGTGACCGACAATCCGCCATCTTGCGAGCTACGTGTACGCGTCAGTCGCAGGGTCAAACTGAACTGACAGGTCAAATTTCACCCGTCGCGGTTGACCCTGCTACCCTGGCACCATGGTGGCCCCCATCGTGGTTCCGGGCGGTTGCGGAGTTGAGGTGGTTGGCCCGAGGCTTGCTTCATGGGGTAGGCATGAACGCCAACGACACGAAGCGGTATCGGTTCTACGGTCGGCTCCCGAACGGCTCCAAGGGGATGGTGGTGGCGTTGTCGCTGCCGAGCATCCAGGACGCCTACCGGGTGCTCCGGGCCCACGCCGAGCTGACCAGCTTCGTCCAGGTGCTCCGGTGAGCCCGTCCACCAGCGGGGGCGAGGGAGTGCTCCCGTGAACGCCACCACCCGGATTCTCGACGCAGCACGTCGCTCCAACCCCGGACGGCCCGAGGGCGTCGCATCGGTGCCGAGTGCGTGTGGCGAAGTGGTCGTGGCGTGGTCGCGCATCACCCAGACATACGAGGTGGGCACCAGCGCTCTTGTGCTGGCCACGGGGCGCCGCTCGGACGTGCTGGACGTACTGACTGCCCTTTTGGAGAGGCCATGACTCGCTTCCACGGCCGACCCGGCTACTCGGTCGCGCACTTCGAGAGGCTGGCCAACGGTGGTCCGGATGTCCCCGGCGCTGCCGCTGAGCGGGTGGCGCTCCGGATGGCCGGCGAGCGCGCCCACGCCGAGATGCTGGCCAGGTTCGGCGCCCTCTCCCCCGCCAACGCCCAGGAAGCCGTCGCCTGGCAGGGGCGGCGCCAGGCCGAGCTCGGCGCGCAGCTCGCGGCGCTGGTCTCCGACATTCGAGGGCCCCGACCGCGGGACGTGCAGGCCGCGGAGGCGCGGATCCGAGATGCCTTGGGAGGTGGAACGTGACCGCAACCCGCACATTCCCGCCGGGAACGTCCATCCGGGTGCGCCACCCGAACAACGTGATGGAGCGCGCCACGGTGGTGCGCAACGGGACAGACGCTGAGGGCCCGTTCACCGAGGTCCGGTGGTTGGACGGGGCAGAGGAGAGGGTGCGGCGCTCGCAAGTGGAGGGTCGAGCGTGAATGCTCGGCCGGCGATCTGCCGGGAAACGAGGGAGGCGGCGACATGACGAAGTGCGACGAATGCGGTGCTCCGGGAGCACAGCGCGTGAGGAGAACAAGCGTGACATTCCTCGATAAGCTCGTCCCGGAATGGGAACTGCGGGTAGCGATGGACCCGGCGCAGCACAATCATGTCCCCCAGCATGGCGAACCCAATGCCTGCTATTACTGCGGATTACCAAGTTCTAGCCATGAGTATCTGTATGTCTCTGGCCAACGTGCTCGGCTACTGACGCCACAGGAGATTGCCGCTCGCGTCCGAGCATTGGCCGACGGGGGCGGCCAATGACTGCGGTGGACTGTGCCGTCCTGAGGGTCCGCATCCCAGCGGATCTCCTCTCCGCCTCGCGGGACCTGGCGGAAAACCACGGGCTGACCCTGGATCTCTGGGTGCAGCGGGCCCTGGAGATGGCCAAGGCCGATCCGTCCTGGCGTCCTGCGCCCGTCGAACCGAGCACCGACGACCTCCTGGCAGCGCTGCGCCGGAGGTTGGGGTTGGACGGTTCTGGCGGTGCGCAATGACCTATGTCCCCCGGCATGGACCAGCGGAATGGGCCAGACTGTTGTCGCTCTACGACGGGTCCGCGGCCCTGGCGGAGCGACACGACCGCATCTCCTGCGCCGCCTTTCGCCTGCTCTGCGCGGCACTCCGAGCAGAGCGCCATGGGCTCCCAGAAACGGCGGCCAGATGCAGGGCCACTGTCGCGCGCATCGTCGCCGCGCTACGTGACCCGGGCTAGCGGTGTTCCAGCTCCAACTACTTGAGAGGCGCGACGCCGGAGCGGCTCCCTCCGAACCCGAACCCTACCCGTTCGACCTGGAGGACGCCCACTTCCATTCCGGCGTCAACCATCCGGGGGAGATCCACGGCCTGGCCTTCACCGGTCAGAACGCGGGCATCACCGCCTCCGACGTGAACGCGGCGTTGCTGGAGGAGATCTCCCTCTACGCCCACGCCTACTTCCGCCTCTTCGTGGACTCGGGCGCGTTCTCGGAGGTGACGTTCGGCCGGGCGGGACGGACGGTGGTGGCGCCGATCTCCCACGAGGAGTGGCTGGAGCGCCTGGGCCTCTACCGCCGGCTGTGCGACCTGCTCTGCCCGGAGCAGCTCTTCCTGGTGGCGCCGGACTGCGTCGGCGACCAGGAGGAAACGCTCTGCCGCCTTGAGCGCTACGCGCCGCAGGTCCGCGAGCTGGTGCGGATCGGCGCCAACCTCATCGTCCCGGTGCAGAAGGGCGCGCTCCCGATGGCGGAGTTCTGGTGGCGCGAGCTGGAGGTGCTGGGACTGGCTGAGCCTCGGGCCATCGCCGGCATCCCCATGAAGAAGGACGCCACCACCGTCGAGGACTTGGCCGTGTTCTGCGGCCACCTCGGGCTCGGCGCCCGCGTCCACCTGCTGGGCCTGGGCCCCAACTCCAGGCGCTTCCTCCCCGCCATGCGGGCGGTCGCGCTGGGATGCCCCTGGGCGCGCGCGAGTTCGGACAGCGTCACCATCCGAGCGAAGGTGGGCCGCACGAACGGGAAGAACGGCGGCCCGCGCGCCCTCACTGCAGCGAGGGACGCCGTCGTGGCCGAGGGGCGCAAGGGTGGTCACGAGGTCAAGCGCTGGGCGTTGATCCGCGTCGGCAACGAGGAACACCGCCGCCGCTTGCAGGCGGCGCGTCGGGCCGGCTGGTACGACCCGGAACTAGAGAGCGCGCCCGGCGTTCCGCTCGGGCCAGGGGGACTTCACTACGGGCCTGGCGGCCCATTCGGAGACGAGTAGCTCGCACTCCTGACCCTTCCCGTGTAGTCTCGTGGCCATGGAGAGCCCCATCTCGCGGTCGCACCGCTGCCGCTCCGCCCTGCTGTGCGCTGCTGCGGCGGCCATCGTGCTCCTCGGCGCGCAGACGGCGCCGATTACCATCATTCCGAGTCCGCTCCGCACCGTTCAGGTGGGCGCAGACGGGGGCAACCCCAGCTTCGTGATGATGGGCGCGGGCGGACAGGAGTTGAAGGCGACCGACGACCTGACCAACCCGGGCCTCTACGTTCGCCTCGACGACTACACCATCGCCACCCTCATCAAGGGCATCACCGACGCGTGCCCCCAGGGACTCCAGGTGTTCGGAGTCAGCGTCGCGGACGAGTCCGTCGGCAGCACCAGCACCTATGTCCCGGTCGAGGCCGACGGCGGATTGCCGGCGGCCGATCTCTCCGTCGTGGAAATATTCGTCCAGAACGTGTCGACGAATCCAGCCATCGTCGCGAGGTGCATCCACAACCCATTCGACGCTGGCGTGCAGGCCGCATGCAACCGCGGGATCGAGCTCACGAACGCGAGCGGAGCCGGCTTTCCGGTGCGCTACCCCGACGCGCTGGCGTGTATATGTTGCAACGCGGGAGGGGCGCCGACTGTCGGCTGTTCCATCTCCTCCACCGTCCGGCTGTGCGTACAGCCGCCCATCCCTTGAGGCGCCCATGCGCACGACTCAGCTCCTACTCCTCGCCTCCACCGTCCTGGCCATCGGCGGCATCCGCCTGTTTCCGGCTCCTTCCCCGCAGCGACTCCTCGTCTCCGGGCACAGCAATCTCCAGCCCAGGGGGATTGGCTGGGGGGTCGTCATATGCCCGCCCGAGGGCGCCACCGTCGAAGGCATGGCGTTTATCGCCCAGGGCACTTCCATCGCCGGTGCGCTCCCCTACGCTACGCTCATCGCCGAGGACCACACCACCGGCGAGACGCTGTGCGGCCTCCAGGTGCCCTGCGACGTGACGGTGAGGGCCACGGCGCAGACGAGCGAATGCCCCGACATTAGATGCACGCCTGGGGGCCCCGTTCACATTGAGTGGGCTCCGGACCCCGCCGACGGCGGCTCGCTCTCCGGGTGCCTGCTCGGTAATTTTCCCGCGGGGGCCGGCTCGGCCACCCTTCGTCTCGGACGGTAACTCGATGTTCAAAGGAGCACCGATGAAGACCGGCTGGAAGACCTCGGAGGCCCACCTCACCGCGGCGCTGGTGGGGCTCTGCGGCGTGCTGACTGTCGTCGTGATGCCCGCGCTGGACAAACTCCTGGTGGCCCGGCCTGACCTGGCCTGGGTTCCGCCTGTGGCGCAGGTAGTCTCCGCCGTCGTGGCTCTGCTGGGCGTCCTGGGTTACGGCGCCGGCAGGACCAAGCTGAAAGCGGCAGAAGTCGCCGCCGTGGGCAAGCAAGACGTGGAGGCTGACCCCGCTTAGGACGCGGGCGCCTCATCCACTCGGCCACGTCGGCAACTTCGAGGGCCAGCGGCCGGATTCTGTGTCCCACTCCAATCTCGCGGCGCGAAGGTCAGTGCCCATATCCATGGATTGGAGAACCAACTCGCCGAACCCGTCGGCCCGTGCAACTCGTCCCACCTCCCGATGAACGTGCAGACGTGCGGCATCGGCTTGTCCATGAGGTGACAGAGGCATCCGCCCGAATCCGACCGCGGGTGGCCATCCACGTAGGGGCAGGGCGTGGCTCCTTCTGCCCTGGCATCTGCATCGCTGAGCGTCTGGAGTTGAGCCAGCCGCACGTCCAGCAGTGTCAGTTGCCAGCGCGCCCACTGCCGGGGAAGGAAGAGGGGCGAGCGAACGCGGCCCGCCCACCGGGGCCGCGCCCCATCCGCCAGGTAGTGCAGCTTCGCGCCCGCGGGCAGGTCTGCTGGCCTGGTGGCATCGTACCGGCGCTCCGTACACCACGTCTCGCGCACCCACAGCACTGCGCCCGGTCTGCCGTAGGGGCAGCGCCGGTCGTCCTCGGGTCCATCCGGGTAGTCTGGCCCCACCTCGCGCCACAGCCAGCGCTCGCCGAAGCGCGCACCCTTACCGCGATGCCCGCCCGAGTCTCGTGCCCGGCCCCACATCGGCTGGAGGTAGTGGCCAGGTCGCGGCTGCGGATCCAGCAGGCGCCGACTCTGCGTTTTCGCGCGGCGCTTCAGCGCGTCCAGGCTGATCGCCGACATGATGAGCGAGTTTCTCATGCCATCCGCCCCGTCTTCACCATGATGGGGCTGATGGAGGCGCAGAGCATCTGGTGGCAGAGGTTCCCGAAGTGGTGGCGCTCGCACCCATTCACCCTGATGCGCTGTCCGCCCTCACCGTGGAAGTAGATCGCGCTCACGTGTCACCTCCGAGGGCGGCGCGGTAGAGGTTGAGTGCGAGCTGGCCGCGCCGGGTGATTGTCACGGCGCCGTAGACCGCCACGAACCTGCGCCGAATAAGCCCCTGCACATCGGCCCACGAGACGGGCTCCGGGCAGTCGAAGGTGCGGAGGTGCGACGGCGAGAACCCGCCCGGCGTGGACGCGCGCGCGAGGAGCCAGAGCGATCCTGGACGGAGTGGCGTCATCCTTCCCTCGTCGGTCCATCCCGGTCGCCGGTGTTGCCCCACCCGATGCGGCACCCAGACATCTCGACGCTGCGTGGCCAACACCACAGGGTGCCGAGCGCTCCCACCGTCACGACGAGCGCTTCCGCGTCCGAGACCGACCAGGCCCGCTTCGCCTCCAACTCGTCGCGCAGCCGACCCCACACGGACTCCGCGAGCAAGACGGGGAGCGCGCCGAACTCGCGCCCGCGCGCGCCGACGTGCGCGGCGTCGCGCAGCCCCCGCTCCACCGAGAGCGCTTCGGCCCTCACGGCGAACCTCGGATGAACAGCGCTACCAGGAGAACCTGGAGCACGAGCAGGATGAGCAACAGCCACACAATCGGAGGCATGGGGGCAGACTCACGTCCGATGCCGAGGACTCGCGCCGCCTGGGCATCCATCTCCGCGAGCCACCGGAGCTCCGACCTGCACCTGCCGCACCCCGGCAGGTGGGCGACGAAGGCCGCCGCGCGCTCGGGCGGAAGTTCCTCGTCGTGGAAGAGGTAGACGTCCGGACAGAGTGCCGCAGGCGCTGCCTCCCGCTGCCCGTCGTCAACCACGGCTCAACCTCGCCGGCATCCGGCCTGCGGCCTTCAGCCGCTCGGCGGCACGCCGGAGCTGCGCCAGCCTCAGCGCCTTGATGGCGGAGGGAATGGCGGGGGCAGTGGCGGACGTGGAGACGCTCGCACTTCCAAGGACGTCCACCACCTCGACGCCGGGCGCCAGGCGACGGATAGCCTCTTCGCGCGCGTCGACCTCTCCCTCTTCCTCGGCCACGCCCTGTTGCCTCGCGAGTGCCTGAACGAATGGGTCCAAGGTCGGGTTCCTCCTACCAATAAGCGGTCGGATCCTCGGCGAGCGGATACTTCTCAAGCAGCCACGCGACGGCGCTTGCGTGCGCTCTTTCCTTCGCTTCGTGGACTTCTTCCTGGGCGCCCTGCGCGCCTTCGCGGGGCATCCACGCCGATTCCATAAGGAGCGCGCCAGAGGCCGTGTCCTTCACGACGTAGCGTTCCTCTTTGCGTTCGCCGCGGAACTCATGATCGACCACGTACCGGGGTTCCCAGAAGCCGAAGGCATCCCGGTCATAGAACGCGGCCTTATAGAAGACGCGCGCCCGCGAGCGGCCCTGCGCATCCAGCAGGCGCGACCACATGGGATGGTCAGTGGGCGACAACCGCCAGCCGGCAGGAAACTCTACGACGCGCCAGAGTCCATCAGATTCGTCGATCGCCCCGACCTTGAAGCCGAACCGGGTGAGCGTCTCGGGAGTGAAGCCTCGCACCGGCAGCCGTTCGGACTGTCCCACTAGTTCGCGCTGGCCCCCGGCCTCTTGCGCCTCGATGCCCATAGCCATGGCCAACCCGAGCATCGGATCGCGTCGGGCTTCGGCAGTGGTATTGGTGATCCGACCCTTACCGTCTCGTCTCGACATCCGCTTCCCCTTTCAGGCGCACCACTTGAAGTGGGTTGGCACGGCACTCTACGCGCACGCCGCACCACTGTCAAGCGGACCAGCACTTTCCGGCTCGTCCACCGAAGGCGGGGGTGACGCGGCGCGCACCATCCGGTAGGCTCTGGTCCCCCTGGAGGTGCCACGTGAAGAAGATCGCGCTGTTGGCCGTCGCCATCCTCGCCGGAGTCGCCCTGGCCGCCCTGGCGGCTGACCCGGTCGCCCCCGTCTTCTACACGGAGGTGCAGCCCAGCACTCGAGCCCTGCCGACGGGCACGTGCGGCACGGGCGGACAGGGGGCGAGCCTCGCCGGCATCACCGCCTTGCACCTGCTGGTGCAGTGCTCGGATTCCTCCGCGATCACGGGGGGGGCGGCGCAGGCGTACTTCTGCGATCCGGGCACCGGGAACTGGACCAAGGCATCGTCGTACAACGACTTCGTCCTGCCGACGGCCACGGGGACGTTGCCAGATGGGGGCTCCATGGTGGCGCTGGGTCCAGATCTCGTGGTGGTCTACCCGTTCGGCCGCTTCCTCTACGCCCTGGACGGAGGATCGTGCGCCGGATCGAGTTGGGACGGTGGGTTCATCACCACGCTGGCGCGCGCGCAACGGTGAGGGAGGGCGTGCAGACGTCTGCACGCCGCGATGATCGGATTGGGTGACGAACGACGCCTCTGTGGGGTAACGTCGGACCATGATCCGCCCCGGCTCGCGTTCCTCCTTCCCTCGTCTCCTCCTGCTGGCGACGGCGGCGCTCTCTTCCATCGTCGTCGCCCAGACGATCCCGCCAATGCCGCCCCCGGCCACGGGTCGCTTCGAGGCGGTCTACATCTCGGGAACCCTCGGGCTCGGCGGGCAGGCGACGTTCGGCGGCTCGCTGTGGGCGCTGGAGGTGGACGCCGGCACCGTCAACGCCGGAGGAGTCGTGGTGGGGGACAACGGGGTGGAGTCCTCTGGCGTTGTCACCTCCCTTAGCCGCATTGCGTCGGACGACGGTCTCCATGGGCGGGTGCTCGATCTGTTTGAGGATCAGGTTGCATGGCCATACTCCGGCACTCCCTCGTTGCGCATGCAGCCCCTGTCCTATGGGCAGGGCCTCCAGTTCCGGGTGTTTGATGGTCCCCTCCTGGTTTCTGTGGGTGCCGATGGCGGCTACTACAGCCACACCGGCGGACCCGGCTGGTTCTACGACGACTGGAACACGGCCGGCCTGGATGCTGGCTCAGCACTCCTGGCCGAGGTGCGCGTCACCGGAACCCTCTGCCTCGCGGCTGGCGCGTCCGTGGCATCCAGCACCTGCGACTACCGTGGGGCGACGGACGGCGGGACCATCACCTGCAACACCGCCACTGGCTGCACCACCATGGCCCTCGGCACGGCGTCCCGCCAGTTGAGCAACTCCTTGGTGGGCACGAGCACCGTATGCGCGGCCACTTGGGGAACGGCGGACACCGCCTGCCTCTCGCTGGCGTGCGAGGTGGATGCGGGCGTGATGATTTTCCGCACCAACGCCAACTGCACGGCAGCGGCGGATTTCTGTTGGCAAATCATCATCGGAAACTAGGCGGGCGGCTTCGGCGCGTCGCTCGCGAGACGGTAGACCTCTCCTCCAGCGGGCGTGAGCCCGTCCGGCAGCGAGGAGACGTCCGCCGGTTCCTGTGGTGCGGGGCCGCCGGGTGCTTCGGCCAGCGCGCGCACCTCCGCAGCCTTGGCGCGCAGCAAGGCGGCGAACGGGTCCAAGTCCCCGCCCTCCAGGTGCGCCGCCGCGTACTCTAGGGCCGCCGCCAGGCTCCGGCCGGTGGCGTCCGAGCCCAGCAAAGCGTCCGCCCGCTTCGCCCGGACTGCCAGCACCAGGACCGCGCCCTCCAGTTGGCGCACGAGCTCCGAATTGGCTTCCAGGCTCACCAGCGCGGCTTCCGTGCGGTCGTCCATCGACGCGATGCTGCGCCCGATCTCGAGTGCGAAGCCGCAGGCGGCCGGGGGCGAGCACTCCGGGCACAAGGCTTCTGGGTTGGACGCCTGGATCCCGTGGCCCCTGCACTTCGGGCAGATGGGTTCGACCGGCTCCACGGAGATCAACGGCTGCCGCAACGGATGGGCGTGCGCTTGCTTCCGGTACGCGCATCCCAAGACGCCGCAATCTTCTCCGGAAGCGAAGAACACGCTTGCCATGCTGTCCCTACCTGATGCTGCCCGGTGCGGCCGGCGATGCCCCGCGCACCTGAACGAACTGAAGTCGGCCGCGGATCCACTCCGCCTCCGCCTCCCACACCGCCTGGCGCTCACCCCCGAGGAAGGGCAGCCAGCGCTCCAGGTGCAGCAAGAAGGCCCGGAGCCAGTGCTCCGCAGATGGTTGGTTGAGCGTCTTCTGTTCCTGGTGGTGGAAGCACACGAGCCAGGTGTTCGCCTCGGATTGGAGTTCCTTTCCCCGCCCGCGGAAGTGCTCCAGGGTCAACCGCCCCTGGCAGCCGTCGAGCGCCGCGCAAAGCCCCGAGTCTAACTCTGCGGCCCGCGCGTACTCGCAGTGCCCACCGGAGCGCCTCCACAGCGCGTGCCAGAGGGCGTTCGTCTCGGCGTGGCTCGCCTCCCGCTGGAGCTTCTTCCGGTGCCTCGCCTCTCCGGCGCGCCCCGACTTGCGCCCGGCCGTCGCCAGCCCGGCTCGCAGTTCCTCGTAGGCCCGCAGCGGCCCGGCACTCGTGAAGCCGCCGCCGTCGTAGTGCCGCAGGATGGCGCGCGCGGTCCTGTCGCTGAGCTTCACCGTCATGGCTTAGGCGTCTCCGTCTGATGGAGCAGGGCCTTCGCGGTGTGGAGCGCGCAGCGGAACCCCTGCTCCACGGGCCATCCCGTGGCCTCGGGCCGGCACTCGATGCAGGCATGGTCTTCCGGCCACCATGGAGACGCCAGCGGCCCGCGCGCCAGGGCGTGTTCGTTCTCCCGGTCGGCGACGGACACGAAGCCGGACAGCGCCGCCTCCAGCCGGCCTACCTGCTCCAGGAGCCCGTCCCGCGTCTGCTCTACCATCCCGGCCCGGGCACGTTCGGCGTCCTCGGCGGCGCGGGCGCGGATGGCCTCTTCTACGATGGAACAAAGAGCCGCGTGCTCGGGTGGCTCCGCCGCTTCCGGATCTCCACAAAGGAACTGCTGGCGCATCTTCTCCAGATGCTCCACGGTGATGCGCCACTCGTCATCCGTCATGCGCTCGCTCATCGCTGAGTCCTCCGGAACCACAGTCGCAGCAACCACCACCCCACCAGAGCAACGCCCCCCATCACCAGCCAAATGCGAGCCAGGTTGCAGAGATGCGCTGTCCAGTCGAGGTCAATCATCGGTCCCCCGCGTCCCCATCCCCAGACGGCGGCTTCAGCCACGTGAGAAGCACGTCCATGTGTTCTTGCGGTTCCTCGTCTGCCCCCTCCGGCGGCGCCGCGTCGTGGTGCTCGGTCCCATCCCGGATGCTTGGGGAGGCGGGCGGGGGAGGGTTGAGGGCGTTCTCGGCGAGAGCGGCAATATGGCTGAGGTCCTGCCACACGATTCCATCAGAGAGGGCACCGTCCCGGATCTTCCGCAGCGCCGCCTCCAGCTCCAGCACTCGCCCCCGTGCTGATGCGAGCGCGAGGGACTCCGACTCCTTCGCTTCCAGCGCGGCGATGGCGGCGGAGAGGGCCTCGTCCACCTCGGGCAGGGTTGCCGGGGCCTTCAACGTGGCGGGGCCACCAGCCAGCCTGAGTGCGCCCAGCACCTCCACATGTCGGCTCATGGTATCCACCCCCGACGCTGTAGTTCGTCGAGCTTGTCTTCCAAGCGGTCCACGCGCCGCCAGTCTTCGACGTTCCCGCTCTTGCGGGCGCGCTCGCTGGCCTCTGACAAGAGGCGCTCCACCGCACGGATCTCGTCGGCACTCGCGCGCTCCATGGTGCCTCGCATTTCCGACCGGCTCAAAACGGCTCCTTCGCCGGGAAGCCGGCACCCGCAGCACGCCCGATGATTGCGCTGATCTCCAGCGAGCGCGCCCGATAGGGTATCCAATTGGCCAGGGCGTTGACGGCCTCCTGGAGGATGGCGCCGCGGGTCTTGGCCAGAACCTCCGCCGCCAGCGCGCGCTCCTGCTCCAGCTTCTTGCCCTCCGCCAGCAGACCTGGAAGAGCACGGTCCTTGCTGGCGATCTCCGTCTCGGCGGCCTCCGCGCGCTTGCGACGCGCCATCGATTCTGCCGCAAGTTGCCGTATCTCCGCTCCCATCCGCTCTACCTCCGCGAGTGCCTGTCGCCTGGACGCCTCCGCGCGTTGCCGGTCCACGCGCCCAGCCTCCAGTCGCAGGCCCAGATCGCGCAACTCCACAGTCAGCCGCACCACTTCTCGCCCCTTCTCCGCTGCCGCCTCTCGCTCTGGGGCGATGAGGGCGTTCAGGCGGCAGGTCTCAGCCATAAGACCTTCGCGCTCGCACGTCGAGCATCCGTGGTCCACCCAATTGGATGCGGTGAGCCTGCCATGTCCTTTCTCACATTCGCGAAAGAGGATCGTGCTGGTCGGCATGTCGGCAGGAATTCGCGCCTCTGCCGCCTCCGCCCGGGCAGTCAGGCGGCGGACTTCGGCTTCAGCGGTCTTCGCGCGGTCCACGGCGTCGACGCGCACTTCGGCGACCGAACGATGATGCGCGCACTGCTTCTCTGCTCTCTCCGCCCGCTCGCGCGCGGCATCTCGGGCGGCCCTCAGATCTTCTGCTTGGCTGCGGTAGGTATCCCGCTCGCGCTGGAGGCGGTCCGCCACGTCCTGAAGCGTTCGCGGGTCCGGCACCCCTGCCGCCTCCGCTCGTGCGCGTTCGGCGCGATCAATGGTCTCCAACGCCACGGACCTTGCCATCTTCAAGTCGACGCTGGCCAGCGCATGCCGCGCGATGAGCCGGAGGCACCCGGAGCACGTCACCTCATCGAGGCTGCCGGACATGTGCCATGGTCCCGGTGGATGGGTCAGGCCCGGCGCGCCGAAGACCGCCGGATCTGCGTGGACGGTCGGAGCCGCGTCATGGGCCGGCTCCTTTGCGACGGGGTCGCAGCGCTCCTGGTAGGCCCGCAGCATCTCATCGGCCTCTCGCACTGCCGCGTCCGTGGTGGAGCCGGTCTCCATTGACGCCATCGCGAACCGCGCCCACTTGCTCCGGTCCTCCCGGGTGAGGCATCGAATGGGGTGCTCGCCGTCAGGCTTCTGTCCGTTCTGGTCGGTCATGTCGTCGCTCCCACCGAAGGCTTTACGCCCGGCGCGGCAGACTGTCAACCCCGCGCCTCCGGCAACCCCTGCTTCTCCCACCACCAGCGCGCCACTTCCAACTCGACCGGGGCCTCGCGCGATCCCCAATCCTCCTGCCTCCAGTCCGGACCCGGCGCGTCTCCATCCACGGAGACCACCACAGACTTCGGAATCCAGACCTCACCGTCGCTGCCCCGCGCGAAGCGGTAGAGCACCGCCTTCTCCGTCTCGTGGACTCGGCAGAGTGCAGACGTCTGCACGGAGCCCTCATCCGCGCCTGACCTGCGGAAATGCTGGCGGTAGGGCAAGACGGGCGCCGGGGGCGGCGGACTAGAAACGGCGCGGATCCGCTCGCGCTCCTCGGCGGTCATGTTCGTCCACGACTTCACGGGGCCTGGCTTCGGTCCCTTCACGCGGAGGCCTCGGCGTCGAACCAACCCCAATCGACCAGCTTCGCCAGGGGTGGGCGATGCCACGCCGTGGCCTCCTCGAGCAGGTGGCGGATGATGCGCGAGACTGCGATCTCCCATGGGACTTCGGAGGAAATAGCGTCGTGGGCTGCGATGTCCGAGCGGACCTCGAACCCACAGGCGCATGTGGCGGAAAAGCTGAACACAGTCTCAAAAGTCGTGCTGTATTCGCGTCCACTCGTGAGCACCAGCGAGGGACAGGGACAGGCGTAGTCCCGAATCACTTGGTCGCTTGCGGACACGCGGAACATCAGAGCGTCGCCGCCACCTGCGCGACTGCCGCCTGGAGGCGCGGGTGGGCCCTCAGCGCCTCGCCGTCTCCGAGGAGAAACCCAAGGAGGGCGCACGCCGTCCCGAACTCCGCCAGTTCGCGCGAGTCCGTCGTCGCCTCGGCCCGCATGCCGATGAGCGCCTGGGCCAACTTTTCCACCTTCTCCCGCCCCCACATCCGCGGCACCTTCGCGGGCGCCACGTACTCGTGGCCGTTCGTGGCGGCATCCACCGCCGCTGCCACTTCCCGCGCCTTCTTCGCTCCGCCGGTGCGGATGACCGCCAGCGCTGCCGCTTGCTCCTCCCGCGGCACCTTCCGGAACTTCGCCACCGCGGCGAGCGGCAGTGCCTCCGGCCCGTGGAACGCCTGCTGCACCTCGGGGACGAAGTTGAGGATCGGCATGTGGTGCTTCACCGGGGCGATGGACGTCCACCCGCAGGCCCGCGCGATGTCCTCCAGCGCCATGCCGTACTTCTCGGCCATGCCGATCTTCACCGCGAGCGAGTACGGGCTCTCCGACCTCCCGGTGTTGCTGGCGAGGTTCCGGAGCACCATCTCCCCGTCGCTCCCCTTCACCAACTGCACCTTGAGCCGGCGGGGGCCGGTCGGGAGCGGGTGGTGCTTGTTGATGTGGATGAGCTTCAGGACGCGCCCGCGCCCGGCCACCACGGTGATGATCGGCTTGCCGTTCTTCTCCCCGTCCTCGCGCGCGTCGATGGGCACGTGGACCCCCTCCGCCAGGATGCTCTGGTAGACCGGATCGGCCGGGTCCACCGGGTCGTTCACCCGCGGGTCGAAGTTCGGGTAGCCCGGGCGGCGCTCCAGGTGCAGGTCCGCCGGGTCCATCAGCACCACGTCGTAGACCCGCTTCGCCTCGATGCCGCCCTGGGCGAGCCGGTCTGCCTGGGTGTTCGCCTTCTTCGCCTTCGCCATGATCAGGACTCCTCCGGTTCTAGGTCGTGCTGCTTCAGGACTTCCCGAAACTCCTCCAGCGCCGACTCGGGGACGAAGCCGATCCAGCGGCGAGTGTGGCCGCCGGCCCTTCTGGCGGTGGCGTCGTCTTCCATGGCACACCCAATTCAGGAATGCGCGACACATGGAAGAGTCCGTCCGCCTGCGCCTTGCAGCCGGGATGGTCACACAGAATGCGGACCTTCAGGAGGATCATCCGTCGTTCTCCGTGAGCCGCTCCACCTTCGCCCGCGTCTTGCCGGCCTTCAGCGTGATGAGCATGGGCGGGACCGCCGCGTCGTTCCGGTAGACGGTCAGTTTGTGCTTCTCCATCACGGCAACGAGGGCGGTCAGCTTCTCCGTCTCGTCCTCCGTGAGCTTCATGCGCTCGTCTCTGGCGCTCTCGTAGGATTCGGCCGCATCCTCCACTTCCTTGACGTGCTTCTTCTCCATGCCGGGAAGTTCGCCCTGCTTCTTCTTGGTCTTGGCCATCGTGCCTCCGTTGCGTGGGGCGCCTACATGCCATTGTGCGGCGCGGGTGTCAAGTGGGCGGCGCGTCCCGTGGGTAGTCCGCGTCTGGCGTGAGAAAATCTTCCGGCCATGGTGCGCGGACGGTCCGCATGAGCCGCCACCACGCGAAGCGCCCGAGTACGGTGCGGTCGCCGATGTTCGCCCAGGCATCTGGTTCCAGTAGGTCCGAGCGCTCGACTCGCAGCGGCGGGGTCGGCGTCAGCCCCGCCCGGCTGAGCAGTTCGCGCATCCGGCCCATCATCCTGTCGAGGCCCCCCAGTGCCTCCGTGGACGGCAGGGTTACGGAGTAGGTGACGGCGACGTCGCCCCGGACGTACCGTTGCGCCGGGAGGACCATCTGCCGGGGCTTCTCCTCCACCACCCCGGAGCACCTCGCGCAGAGGGAACACCACATCTTCTCGACGCGCTTCAAGGAGTGGCCGAAGAGGCGGCACCAGAGGCGCGACGCGCGCGCGTGGACCTCCTCCCAAAGGTACCACCGTTCCGACCACAGGCTCACCGGGCCGCGTCCTTCCCGGCCGTGCCGCGCAGCGCCAGCTCCACGGCCGGTCCGCTTCCCATCCCGTCGCAGAGGATCAGCGCGGTCCTCTCCGTGGGAACTACCAGCTCGAGGAAGACCTGGGCCCTCTGCCGCAGCACCTCCTCGTCCAGGAGGTGGCGCTGCTTCGCGTCCAGCAGGGCGCCGTCCTGGATCCACATCGAGCGCAGCTCGGGGTTGAGGGCGATGCCGATTCCCACGGCGGCGCGGATCTTCTCGGCGCCGGATGCCTGGTCGATGGGAAGCCCGTTGAGGGTGACGAAGCCCTCCGGGTCGAATCCCATCCCGGCCACCGGGAAGGTCGCGGCGGCGATCAGGTCGCGCTTCTGCCGGTCGATGGCCGCGATGCGCGCCTCCAGTTGCGCGTGCTTCTCGGTTGCGGCGTTGGCTCCCTGGGCCAGTGCGCGCCGTGCATGCTTCAGGCGGACGAGCCGGTTGATCTCCTCTCCGGCCTCGATCTCCGCCGCCACCGCGCCGGTGTCGGGGTCCACCAGCTTGGCTGCCGCCGACTTCAGCGCGGCGGCGTGGTCGGTCGCGGCGGCCTCCGTCTTCTTCCGGCTCTCCAACTCGAGCCGGGCAGCGGCCAGTTCCTCCTCCAACTCCCGCACGCGCGCCTCGGACTCCGCCACGCGCTCGCGCTCCCGCTGCGCGGTGAGCTTCGCGGTCTCCGCCTCCTTGCGCCGCTTGCCGTTCGCCGCCTTGCGCTCCTGGAGTTGGCGCTGCCGTTCGGCGAGCGCGGCGAGGGAGATCTCTTCGTCCGGCGTCCCGTCCGGGATTGTGGGGTGTCCCGCGAGCTGGGCTTCCTTCGCCTTCAGCTCGCGGCCAGCGGACGTGCGCTCCCCGTAGAGGCTGAGGCGCTCGCCGTCCAGCTCGCTGAAGTCCAGCCCGGCGATCTTCCGGATCAGCTCGGACTGCTTCTCGCGGTCCCACCGCATCCAGGCCACGGGGTCGTAGGCCATGGTGCCCTTACCCAGGAGCTCCGACAGCAGCTCCTGTGGGCGCCGCTGCTTCACGCCGTCGCTGTCGAACACCTCCAGCCGCTCGCCCTCCGCGTCGACGTGCAGCTCCACCCGCAGCCCGGTGTCGAGCTGAAGGACGACCTCGGCCTCCTTCTCTCCCAACCGGACGAACTCCGATGGGCGGAGGCGCTTGCCGCCAAGGGCGCCAATCATCGCCCGCAGCACGGACGTTTTCCCGTGCGCGTTGTCTCCGGCAATCTCCACGACACCGAGCGCACTGAAGCACGCCGAGACGACCTGCAACCGCATCACGTCACGCGCCACCAGCCCGATAATGTGGGCACCGCTGTTCATGGTCCACCCCGCTCCGCCCTCAGTGGGCACTTCGTCTTGCGGCATGACTCCTCGTCCTCGCTGGCGACCGGCCCGCACTTCTCGCACCAGGACCAGCCGCCCTCGTAGCTGGAACGCAAATGGTCGTGCCCGTTCGGCACGGCCAGCCGGATGTCGTACTTGTCGAGGAACGTCGAAAAGAGGATCACCACCTTGGCGGCCTGCCGCGGCGTAAGCGCCTTGGCGCCGAAGTCGACACCCTCGTTTTCGTGTCCGCGCATCACCGCGTACAGGTGGTTCATCCGCGCCTGGTAGTAGCCGCGCGTCCAGCGCGCGGGAGGGACGGTGATGTCCCGGAGGGCGTGCCAGAACGACTGCGCGTGCTTGACGGTGAGCACCTCCGTGGGCGGCGCCGGCCGCTTCTGGCTCCACTCACCGAGGTTCCAGTACAGCCACCGCACCCACTCGTTGTGCGCACTGGCCACGGCGCAGAGCACCTCATCGGTTACGCCGTCCCTGGGGGCCGTCGTCTTCCAGTGGGGCGGGTTGTCGAGATACTGCTCTACCTCGAGCCCAAGCGTGGACTCTACGTGTGCCACGTGTGCCCGGATGGCGGCGAGCGTGCCCTTTGGCACCCTAATGGCCTTCCGTAGACCGGCCGAAAAGGCGAAGAACGTCCGGTAGCTCATGGAGTCGACATTCCCCTCGATGCTCCCAGGCGCGCCATGCCGAGCTCGGCCCGGTGATGGCGCTCGGCGCGCTCTTCGTCCGTCTCGGGCGCGTTGGCGCGTGGAACCCCGGCGCGATCCTCGCACAAGCGCTTGAGCTTGAGGACATCCCCAATCAGGGCGTTCAACGAGACGACGCGGGCGTCGAACGCGAGCGTCGGATGAGGGTCCCGCGCGGCCTCGATGAGCGCGTGGACTTCGTATCCGAGGGTCTGCACGATGTTCCGTTCCAGCGCCCGGATCTCATCGGCGATCATCGCTCTCCCCCGGCACGCTCGAATCCGTCGCCCGGAGGCGGCGCGGATGGATGCCCAGCCGCCAGCCGAGCCTCCCGTTTGGCTCGCGCATCGTCGCGCTCCTTTACCCAGGCCGTCACGCGCTCGTCTGTGGTGAGCAGCGTCCCGTCTTCCTGCAGTTCGCCGAGGCCCTCGCGCTCCGGTGGCCCGCGGTACTTGCACACGCGGCAGCGCCGCGTCTGGCCGTGTGACGCCCTGGCCCGACAGTAGCGCGCGCGGTCACCTGCGGCGCGGTTGTCCGCGTCCCGGAACGCATCCTCGAAGCTCTCCCCGGCCCCCTTCACCGAGAAGAACATCCCCATCTGGATGCTGCCTACCTTGCAGACAGTCACGCCGCCATGGCAGTTCCGATGCCGGTCGAACCAGGCGGAGCACTTCCCCGCGTCCTTTCCCCCCGTGTAGAGGCGACACTTCCTCCGCTCCACGGCGGCAGTCTCGCCCCACCGGCGCTGGGCCTCCTTCAGTGCGATCTTGACCTGCATCGCGCTCATGGTCGCGGATCCTGCCCCGGCGCCTTAAGACCGAGCCTGGCGAAGGTCGCCAGCGCATCCTCCACATGATCGGGACGCATGGGCACCACACCGCGCGAGCCATCCCGGCGAACCCGGTTCGTCAAGCCACTCTCCCACCGGATGGTCACCGTCTTCGACCCGGCGCGCTCCATGAAGCCGTAGAGCGTCTGGTGGCCCCCGGATTTGCCGCCTCCGGTGTCGAACTGGGTGGACACCAGGTCACCAACCTTGGCGGCTCGCAGGGCATCCAGTGGCGCGTTCACTGGCGCACTTCCTCGGCCGCCCTCCGCGCTAGACGGCTTCAGCGCCACAAGCCGCCCGTGGGCCGTCACGACGCCCTGCGGGTGGTCCTCGCCCTTTCCCTCGGCTAGGCCGCGCCTGTAGCCCTCCTCCACCGCCAGGGCGAGGAGTGCCGCCAGCTCGTTCTCGCGCAGGTGAGCTTCCGTCGTCCGATGCGGCCGGCCCTTGTTCCGCCGGTCGAACTCCAGCGCGGCGAACCGTTGCCCCAGCGTCGCGAAAGCCTTGTCGTTCATCGTCTGGCCTCCACTTCCCTCTGCGCGATGTGCTCGCAGATCGCCTCGAAGTCCTTCAGCACGGCGCGCAGAGCTTCGGCCCGGGCGTCGTGCTCCGCGCGCGCCCTGCCGTAGGCGTCCGGCCCCTGCGGGTAGAAGTCGCGGGCGTTCGGGGCGGCCTCGCCCAGCCTCTCCAGCGCCGCGCGGATGGCGCCCGCGGCCTCCACGTTGACCTCGAAAAGGGCGGACTTGCTGGTGCCGTTCCAGTGCAGCGTGGGTAGGGTCGTCGCGCTCATGGCGTCATATATACCGGTGCGCGGCGAACCTGTCAAGTCGTGGTGGCCGCCAGCACCGCCCGGGCAACCGCCAGCCCCATCGCCTGCGGCACCCCGTTCCCGACTGCCTGGAGTTTTCCGGAGGCGGTCAGCGGACACCCCGCGAGGTAGTCGGGCGGCAGCCCCTGGGCGCGCAGAAGGTCCGCCAGGGAAGCTCGCCGGGCCGGACCTACGCCCGCCGTCCTCTTGCGCTTCCCGCTTCCGCCGACGGCCACCGGGACGCGCCTGGCGCCCCCTCGGGCCAGCACGGCCTGTTCCGGGTCCGGGTGCAGGGCGAGTTGCTCGACGTTCAAGCGCCGCCCCTCCCGCGTCCCGAAGGTGAAGCGCCGGCACCTGGAGGTGAACCCTCCCACGGCCACGTCTACCAGGAGCTGCGCGTGCGTCTGGTAGCCGAGCACCTCCGGGACCGGGGCCGCCGGGACGTTCTCCATGAGCCACCAGCACGGCTGGGCCTCGACCACCACCCGGCAGAACTCGGGGATCAGGTCCGGTGCCAGGGCGTACCCGTTGGCCTCCACCATGTGGCGGAGGCGGGAGAAGCGCTGGCAGGGCGGACCACCGATCACTCCGTCGAAACGCCCGGTCGGCGCGTGAAAGGTCCGGACATCACCGCCCCACAGCAGATCCGGCCCTCGCACCACGCAGAAGCCAACCTGCTCGAAGGCTCGGTCCAGAAGGCCGAGGCCGGGAAACGTCGAGAGGACCAGGCCCGCGTTCACGCCACCCGCTTCCTGCGCGCGCGTGGCCGGACGTTCGCCCGGACCAGTGCCTCCACCAGCTCGGGCGGCACGGCGTTTCCCACCAGCCGCACCCTGGCCTCCTCCGTCTTGGCGTCGCTGAGGTCGTAGCCCTCGGCGTACTTGCCGAAGGTGGCCTTCAGGAGCTCGTGCGAGCGAAGCATCCTGAAGCCGATGTCCACGATCTGGTAGTCGACGCCATACACGGTGACGATGCCTATCTTCGCCTTCGCCGTGATGGTGCGCATCGGTTCGGCGAGCATCTGGCCGGAGCTGCCGTCCTTGCTGTAGTAGCAGGTCAAGTAGGCCCGCACCTCCGCCAAATGCGTCCCGGAGGCGGTGATGGTCGGCGCTGGCTCGTTCGGATCCGCTCCGGAGCACTCCCCTCGGAGCTTCACCAGGGCCGCTGCGGCGAGGGAGTGGTGGTCAACCGCGGTGATGGTGTCCAGCGGGCGCCCGTCGAGCGGAACGCCCACCACGCCGCCGTAGTTCTTCGCCAGCCAGGCCGTCACCAGGCCGCTCCGGTTCTTGGCCACGACGGTGTGGAGCGGGACGTTCACCTCGCTCGTCTGGCCCCCGGAGCTCTGCTGATCGATGGCGACCATGACGGGCGCTGCGATGGCGAAGTCCTTGGATGCCGGCTGGGTGGGGAGCGGCTCTTCGGTGGAGTGCGCTCCCTGCCCGCGCCGCTTTCCCTTCGTATCCACGTCCCCGTGCGCCGTGCGCACTAGGAGCGGCGCCACCAGGGCGTGGCCTCGGCGGCTGGCCGTCACGGTGGAAAGCGGGAGGTCGATCTGCTCGCCGCGCGCCTCTTCCCGGCCTACCCCACCGTGGTTGACCTTCACCAGGAGCGGCGTCAGCAGGTTGAAGCGGTTGCTCTGCGTGGTAACGGTTGCGAGTGGCTGATCCACGCCGCGCGGGGTGTTCTGGTGATTCATTTCCACCAGCGATGGAACGACGAGCCCGCGGTCATTCTTCGCCGTCACCGTCCCGAGGGGCGCGTCGATGGGGGTCGCTGGAGACTGCCCGGCCCGGCCGCCGCAGCCGACGACGAACGGTTTCGGGTTCTCCAGGACGAAGCGCTTAAGCCCCTTGAAGATGCGCGCCAACGTCTTGGGCGCCAGGGGCTTCTTCCGCCCGAAGATGCTGGGACAAGGCAGGTTCCAGTCGATGCAGCTAGCCGCCGTCTTCCAGAGCTTGAGCTTGGGGTTGGCGCGGCACGCCTCCGGAGAGCCGTGAGTCGGCGCCGGCCACGCGATGGGCCCACCGTTGCGCCTGGCGATCACGAACAGCCGCTTCCGCCTGGTAGGCGCCCCGTAGTCGGAGGCGGTGAGGACCCGGTGCTCCACCCGGTAGCCGAGCTTCTCCAGCTTGCGGATCCACGCGCGGAACGTCTCGCCCTCCCTCGCCGGGTCCGGCCGCTGTTGCCCGTCCACGCCCTTGATGAGCGGCCCCCAGCGGCGGAGCTCCTGCACGTTCTCCACGATGATCAGCTCGGGCTTCGCGCGCGCCGCCCAGGGGATGACCGAGTAGGGCAGCATGCGGATCTTCTGCTGCACGGGCTTGCTGCCCTTCGCTACGGAGTGGGTAGTGCAGTTGTGGACCACGACGCCCTCGGCGACGTAGCTCTCGTCCTCTTCCACGCCGAGGTTGAAGACCTCGGCCTCCTCATCCAGGTTGACGCGCTCGCGGATCGGGGCCCACTCCAGGTGGCTCTCCCGGTGCGCTTGCCGGTGGCCGTCCACGAGTTCGTCGCGCCAGCGGAGCTGCCACGACGGAAGCGCGTTGACCAGGCGGCCCTCGATGACATTGTTGTTGTGCTCCTGGTGGGTCATCGTCACCGACTTGCCCAAACTGCTGGCAAGCGCCTTGAGGCCGAATGCCAGCGCGCGCGAGACGGTGGTCGCGGCGACGACTTCGCGCCCACATATCTCGGATCGATGGCCGTCGCCGGAGAGGTAACCGTCAAGCAGCGCCTGCCGAAGAGGGGCCGGCATTCCGAGCGCCCAGCCAGGGATCCGCTTCTCGGCGGCGCCGTGCCCGAACTGCTCGCGCAGCCACATCACCAGGCCGCGGTGGTTGGTACTGAACTGGTGAGCGGTCTCCGTGTCGCGCTCGTGCCAAGCCATCTCGTCAGAGCCGGCGCGAGCGCCCGCGCGCGTCCACTCCGCAGTCCGCTCGCGGAACTGCGTCACTTTGCTGTGGCCGGTGGTGATGACCAGTTCGGCCCTCGCGTCCGTGAGGCGGGTCCATCCGTCCGCGATGTACCTGCCCGCCAGCCACATCAACGCCGGGGTGATGGTAGTGCGCCTGTCGGCGATAACGGGAATCGGCGGCGGCATGTCCTCGGGGAACGAGATGGGCGTCGCCCAATAGTGCTCGTCCGTCACCTCGCCGGCGGCCGTCCACTTTGGCTTCGTCAGAAAACGGTCGTATGTCCTCCGCTCGTTGTTCCACTTCTTGCCGCGCACATTGGTGAACACTGGATGCTCGGCGCTGAGCGTCAGGCCGGGATGCCCGTAGCCGCGAATGCGGACCAGCGGGCGGATGGTGCTCATCGTCGCGGTCACCTTCCTCCAGCGACCCAGGTGCGTGAGCACCTCGTCACCCACGGCGACCTGCTCCACCGGGCGATACCCGTCGCGCGCGAGGATCATCGTCCCGGCCGGGAAGCAGTCCGGACTCGCCCAGAGCAACTGGACCGGGCTCGTCCCGACCGCCTCCTCCGGCTTCACCCGGTAGACGTTGGCCACGAAGTGGCACGTCTCGGGGTGGTTCCGCTTGTGGACCTCAATGGCCAGGGGCCAGTGGTTCACCGCGATGTCCGGTGACCTCCCGGTTGCCCCGCGAATGCCTGCGCTCACCCCGCCACCGCCAGCGAACAGGTCCACCACCTTCTTCCGCATTACGCATCCTCCCGGTCCACCACCTGCACCCACCCGCGCTCCGTCGCCTCGCGCAGGTCCGCCTCGCACAGTGGCACATGGCGCCCACCGACGCTCGGACCCATCCTCGCCGGCTTGCCGCACCCGAGCCGCTCACACAGGGCTTCGGAGATGGGCCTCACCGTGGCAGCACGCAGCCCAGACAGCAGGGCGGAGAAGACGGGCGCGGGCGCGTTCACCGCTCGGCCCTCGCCGCCGGGGCGTAGCGGCCCGGTTCCAGACGCTGGAGGTGCCCGGACCTCGCCAGCCTGGAGAGGATTTTGTGGGCCGCGTCTCTCCCGACGGCCAGCGACGATTGGAGCGTCTCGGCGGTCACCTCGCCGAACGTGAGGGCCAACCTTAGCGCGTGCTCGCGCTTCGTGCGCGAGTGGCCGCCGACGGTGGCCCGAGGTTCTTCCGAGAGGGGCTCCAGGGTGGCTGGCGCGGGCTCTGCCGCCGGGGGAGGGCGGGGCGTCGGGACGTAATTGCTCCCGATGGCGGCGGGCCAGGTACGCCCGGCGTCCGTTGCGTTCATCGCGATCTCCTGTGTACCGGCGTCGGCACGTTGAGCTCACCCCAACTCACGCCGTTCGAGAGCTCGGCCGCCGGCCACGGCCGCAGTTCGCCGTCGTCTTCCTCGCGCGCCGGCCCGAACTGATCGTCCAGCTCGTCGAGCACGTCCTCCAGAATGTCGCGAAAATCTACCTCTGCCGGAGCGCCGTCATCTCCAGTTCTTGAGTCCACGCGCACGACGTAGAAGTTCGGCCGCGCGTCTATCGGTTGAACGGCCATCCACTTCTTGCCATCCCCCCAAACCGATAAGCAGAGACGGGGCGTCACGAAGTGGGGCGTCCCCCAGAGGTACACCTTTCTCCGCCGCTCGACACGTCGCCGCCAATGGGCGAACTCCCGGACCGTCATCGTGCGTCGCGTTGCCTCGTTCATCGCGACCTCCGCGCAAGCATCCGCGTGATCATGTCAGGGGCAGGTCCACGTAGCGCTTGCCGTAGCCCTCGCTCACCTGGACGCGTCCTTCTCTGACCTCCATGCAGGTCTTCCAGGGCCAGCCGCCGAGGCTGCCGGTAGGGAGTCCAACGCTCTGGGCGAGCGTGGATAGCGGCGGGAGCGGCTCGTAATCCACCTGAAGGATGCAGACGCCGCGCTCGCTCAGCGTCGTCCGGATTGTCTGTTCCAATGCGGCCCTGAACCGCTCCAACGTGGCGACCGGGATCTCCCGCTCGCCCGGAGCGAATGCGGCGCCCAGCGCCGAGACGTATTCGTCCCCGGCATCCGTGCTCGGTGTCTGGCTGGACAGTTTCTCGCACCACCACTTCGCTGCCGTTTCTGCCGCTCCCATGGTTTCTCCTTGAGGCATCAGTCCACGTCTCCAAATCCGCTCGCGGCGATGACCCCCGCCGTCTAGAGGAACACCAACTCCGTGCCATCGGGCGCCTGCTCTGTGTGGGCTACGGTCCCCTCGCTAAGCATCCGCTTCCAATCCGCCGCGCTCGCGTGGAAATCCGCAAAGGTAGTGGCGTTCTCGGCGGCCCAGGCGCAGAGCTCGTCCAGCGTGGAAAAGACTGGCGACGTCGGGCTTCCCTCCGAGGTGTTCTCCCAGAGCTGATAGCCGTCGCCAGCCGGCGGCTCCGTGGGTTGCCAGTTTTCGGCGGCGGCCTCGGCCTCGGGTGAGGCGTAGGTCTCGCCCTCGCCAGCACAGTGCCCACAAACGCCGTAGACGCCAAGTCGCGTAGCCCTCGCCCGGATCAGGATGTCCCGGTTGATCGCGTCATGCTTCAGGGGGGACGTGGAGGCATTCACCTGCGCTGCGGTCGGATGGCGACCATCCTTCACCCATCCCGCCAACCGATCCTCTTTGACCAGTGCGTCTATCTCGTCCTGTGTGATGGCGTCCACCCAGCGCCGGCCCGTTCTGGCAAAGTCGTAGAAGTCCTCAGCGAGCTTGTTCGTCTCCGGGTTGTAACCCGTGCCGCCGCACTGGCCGCACTCCCGCGAGAAGTGCGGGCGAAGGTAGCCCGGCCAGATCACGTTCAGCGGCGCAGCGAAATTCAACGGCACCCTCTTCAGCAGTCGTCCCATGGTGTTCTCCTTCGCCCTCAGTAGTCCACATCCCCGAACCCGCTCGCGGCAGCGGCGACGCCCTGGGGCGCCGTGATGGTGATCAGCGTCCCGTCCGGTCCCAGCATCTTCTTGCCGGAGTAGAGTTCCCGGAGCGCCGCCCACAGCGCGTTCCGTGAGCTGTAGGGGAAGTCGTTGGCCTTCTCCTCTCCGTTGTACCGTCGGCCGGGCACCTGGCGGAGGCGCTCCGTCACCGCGGCGTCGTACTTGTTGTGCAGGCGCAGCACGTCTCCCACCCGCTCCAGCCTCACGTCTGCGAAGCGCTCTAGGATGCGCGCTGCCAGCACCGGGAAGCCCAGCTCCCGGAGGCGCGCGCAGGCGTCCGGGACGGTGGGGCCCCGCTGCGCGACGGCGATCAGGTGGACGAGCTGGTTCGCCTCGGCGCGCGCGGCCTGCTCGACGTGGACGTCGAAGCCATACTTCCGACGGCACTCCGGCCCGATGCCCTGCTCGACCGAGGCCGCATCCAACAGGGGGCGCGCGCAGACCGCGCAGTTGACCGCGAGCATCTGGGTTGAGGCGAGGGCCTCGTAGCCGCTACCCATGAGCGCCCCGGCTCCAACGTTCCAGCTCTGCCCGATAGACGACGAGAACGTCTGCAGCAGTAGCCCGCCCCAGGTCCGTCAAGATCGCGGTGGTCACCGAGCACCGCACCGGCTCCGTCAGGCCCTTGTCCTGGAGGATGCCGGCGCTCCGGCGCTCGGGCCCGCGCACCACCACGCCGCCGCCGCCGGCCTCGGCCATCTTCCTGAGCAACCGGATCTGCGAGTCGCTCAGGTTCAGCCCGGCCACGCGGTGCGCGATGGCCCGGCCCTCTTCCTCCGTCCTGCCTCTGGTCATCGCGTCCATGGGGAAAACTATAGAGTAGTGCGGCGAACCTGTCAAGTCGCTCGAAGAGGGGGGGGGGCGCCGGGGTAGTACCGCTCCTCCCACTCTGCCCCCCCCGCTCCCATGCTTCAGCCCGAGCCACGCGACGTGCCGACTACTGGCCCTGTCCTCACGGCGGCCCCCAGCCCGGTCGCCGCAGGACAGCCGCCATCTCCTGCTCAAACTGCTTCTGCCGCGCGTCCGCATCGTCCCGCAGCCGCGCGATTTTCTTGACGTCCTGCGGCGACAACGACGGGTGCCTCTGCCGATCCATCTCGGCCTGGTGTGCCTCCTGGGGTGAGTCGGTGGCGTGGTCCATCACGGGTCGTACAGATCTCGGTCGTCACGCGGCAAAGCGGAGCAGGGCGCGGCTCCGGTTGCGTAGGTCGCCATGCCGCCCGGGATCGGAACGAGCGCCGGCCTCCCGGTGGGCGGCCCGAGCTCTTGGGCCACCACGCGCCGCCGGGCGAGCTCCTGGTGGACGCGCCCCAGCAACCCCAGCACCTCGGCGGCGCGCCCGGACGGGCGGTATTGGCCCAGGGCGAGCATCAGCAGATCCAGATCGGCGTCGGAGAAGTCCATCGCGCTCAATGCTCCCAGCGGTCGGGGCTGATCCTCATCAGCGCTTCCCGGTGCTGCGCGCCGCGTGCTCGGCGGCGCGCTCCTCGTAGTAGACGGCCCACCGCTCATCGTTGATGGCAGCCTCGAACGCCAGCAGGGCTTCCGCCGGATGACCTCCGGCCTCGAACGCCACCGCGTCCGCGAGGTACTCCGCCGCGCGTTTCCTTGCTGCCTTGGCGTCTCGGCATTCTGACATGGAGATCACGGCGCCTTCTTGCCGGTCTTCGCCTTGTTCTTCTTCCCGGCCTTGCGGCCACCCACCAACTCCTCGGCGGCCTCCATGTCGAGCACCTTCTGCCGCTCCGCCTGGGCCTCCTTCACGAGCTTCTTGCGATCCAGGCCAAGCGCCTTCGCCATGGCCAGCGCCGCCGGGCCCAGGTCCTCCGCGTGCTCCGCGAAGCACACCTCGAAGAGCAGGCCGCGCAGCTCCGCCTCCCCCGTCTTGGAGAGCTCCTTCTGGAGGTGTTCCACGGAGCGCCCGCGCCTGGTCTCCAGCGCCTCCCTGAACGGACACGCCTCCAGCATCGGCGCGAGCAGCGCGCGCATCAGGAGGGGGGAGAACCCCTTCTTCGCCTCCTCCACGCCGGCCCTCAGCACCTTCTCGGCCACCGCCGCCAGGAGCTCCCCCTCCTCCTCCACGGCGGCCCGCTCGGCCTTCTTGTCGCGGCCGGCGACCTCCGCCTGCT
>Ga0209293_10000007_pt1 | contig 57216 bp, 95 predicted proteins | sample Mud_0915_D1_FD_187690 | JGI IMG/M metagenome (GOLD analysis project Ga0209293, IMG submission 187690) | Wetland microbial communities from Old Woman Creek Reserve in Ohio, USA - Mud_0915_D1 (SPAdes) (version 2) | ecosystem: Environmental > Aquatic > Freshwater > Wetlands > Sediment ... | reverse complement strand
TGCCTCACGCTTGGACATACATGCCTCCAATGTAGCTGGCATCATTTGTGTTTCGCCAAGCAAAAAGTCAATGCAGTCAATGTGTTCCTGCAAGACATGTATGACGTTTTTACGGTTGAACTTCATAATGCAGTCGTCCCTCCGTCCGGCATTGTCATCTTCAGTTCCTTCAGGTTTCCCGCTAGAACGATTGCACGGAAATAGTGCGTGCCGGTAGATGGTGTCCCGGTGAATAACATGGCCTCTTGACCATACCATCCAAGATTCCTAATGTCAGTTACTTCCATAATTTATCCCTCAACACTCTCGACAGGTGTAAGAACCTGCCAGACATCCCCATACAGAACAGGCGCGGTAGCTAATAGTCCTGTTGCCCACAAGGTTTTCACCTCGTTCCACGCCTCGTTTTCAGTGGGGAAGTAGTCCCACACTTCGTATTTCGTTTTTATTCTCCTGCCATTCTTGGCACAGTTCTATACGCAGGGAGAGTTTATAAAACTATCTACCTACCTCAAAACTATTTACATTGGCAATGTATAAATGGATTCGCAGACAACATTTCACCTATGCCCCTATTGCATAAGTTGAACGTCCCACAAAACGTTGGAGAGAGAAAAGAGGGAGAACCTGTAGAGGACTGCAAGTGGTTACTTCGTTCAGGATACTACATTAAAACCGATGGTGGATACATGGAACGGATTGGTGATAGCGGTAAGGTATTTTGTATGTATACCTGTACTGTAACGGCCATAACCAGAAAGCCAAAACCGGATGGAGATAACCCAGCCTTTGTAACCTATGAAAAAGTCCTGAAATCGGATATGTCCTGTTGCCCACACATGAACGAAATCAATAATCCCTGCCCGATCATAAATGATGCCCGTGTTCTGGAATCATATTACGATGCCCACCGTAAGAAAAAAGACAGTATTTAAACCTTGTGGGTGTGTTTCCACTGGAATGAACAGAAACCCGTACCATTGCGTTTCTTTCAATTCCGCATACGAACATACCAGTGACCTACCTATCGGTCAATAGAACGAATATTACCCCGGACAAAAACCACGTTTTTTGTGTTCGCAAATGCGAACCACCATGCAAAAAAGTATACCTATACTTCCACTGGAACTTATTCTTTTTCACGCGGTCTGACACCCGCTACCACATAGCACCTACAGTTGAAATCCAGTGCAGGCTCACCAAACAGTCCCGGCCCATCCGCCTTGTATCCCCGGTAGTCACCCTCCGGGACTTCAAACATTTCCTGTGCATCCACAGTCATCCCATCCAGATATTCATGCGCCTCCCGCACCCGGTTATCACCTGCCGTTACCCACGTCTTGGTAATCTGGATGTCCTCTTCTTTAAGATCATTTAATGCCTGTTGCTCTGCATCTGACTGGAACTGGTGTGCCGCCTCTTCCATCATTTTCCCAAGAGATGCATAGTCCCGAACCATGACCTTCTGGACGTGTTCCATTATCTCCCTGTAGGTTGCGCCTGTGCCCATGGTATCCCGGACAATCTGTGCACGAAGTGTAACCCCAAGAGCCTGTTGCCGGAGGTATAGACGTTCATTAAGACTTATCCCATCCCACGGCTTTTGCAGGATTTCTGTTATTGCCTTCCCACTTATCTTCGGACTGGCACTTATCCCGGTGGCCTGATTTATTGTCATGACAGCTGAACCATACGTCCTCTCCGCAAGGATTCTCTGGTCATTGATTGCACGCTTGGTTATATTGGAGTACCCTTCCTTCACGGCCATAGCAACGGCCTTATCCAGCTTATGAATGAAATCGTGCCTGACAAGCTCCTGATAGTTCAGCTTCCCGTACTTGGAATACTTCATATCTGCCGTTTTTAACGTATCCTGCAATACACCCAGCATCCTCTTGTAATCCTTTTCCGGCTTGTCCTGCATTGCAGCTACGGCATCATTATTCGCACCTACAATATCCTCCCATGCAGTCTGGAGCTCGTCTGTCTGCTCTATGTAGCTCGTATACTGGTTGATTGGTGCATCTATACCGGGATATTCTGGCATGGTATCTCACTCGTATTTTTCACGTGCCTTCTTCACGTAGTCATATAGTTCCTGTTCCTTCGGAGAGAGGTTGTTATTCAGCTCGAACAAAAGACCATGATCTCCTGCATAATGTTTTGTGTGACTTACCTCATTGTTGAATATTACGTCAGGAATTCCTTTCGGATAGGCCAGACACCACGGCTCTTCCCCGTAGGGCATGTAATGTTTACAATAAATGCATTGCGGAATCATTTAAATACCTCTGAATATATATCTCCGGATTCAAGACTTAAAAATATCGTTTCAATACTTTTTGGAATCTCGTTTCCAGCTTTCCAGTAGGCGTAAGTTTCAGCGGATGCCTCTTCCCATGGAATTTCAGCATTTGATGTCCTTTCTGCTCCATAATGAGAAACCTTGACTTTCTGCATGAAAACCCGGCAATCAAGAGAGCAGTTTGATAATTTATCTCTTAGCTTAGACGTTATAGTAGACATCTCCCTGACATTTGTTGGTACTTTATCCGGCTTTTCCTTTGGATGCATCCTCTGGATTGTCATTTCGTGGAAAAACTCATGGTCAATAATAGGGTTTCTTTTTCCGTTACCTACGTACGTCTTGCCCTCATATCCAGCCCTTTCTTCCAGATTATCAAGTTTTTCCTGCAAGTCACGGGCATACGAATAATTCCCTTCTGACCGGGCTTTCTCAACCTGTTCAGTCAAATTCTTTTTATTTTCCTCATATTTTATAGGGATATTGTTTTTAATCCATTCCTTTGTGGCGTGGTCTGCCATTCCCAAATAACGATTAGAGGAATCCCATGTAGCTGTTTCTCCAAGAGATGCGTACCTGCCAAAACTGGATTCATCACGTGTATATACGATATAATGCTCAGGTTGTATACCTGTAATTTCGGTCAGTTCTGACATTTGCTTATAAACATCATCCTTAATTTCCTGTGGTGTTTTGTTGGTAAATTCAACTTTTTTTGCGAACTGTTTATTTATTTTCCCTGACCACTGCTTGCATCCCGGAGTTTTTCCCTTTGAAGTTTTTATTGCACGTCCCGGCCCATGCTGGTTGCCGTAATATGGATGTCCTACCTTATCCCCACTGTTTTCATTCCCTACCATTAGTAATCTCTCCTGAATTTCGTTCCTGACTGCGTGCGTGGTCTTGGTGTTGTAGATTTTGTAATCCTCTCCAGTTCAATGATACGGTTCGTTTTTCCATAGCTCATAACCGGGTGCCCTTCTATCTTTACAACCGGAGTAAGCACAACCTGTTTCACACGGAATCTCCCTCCAGACAAAAGGAATTCCTCTTCCTGATGTGAAGTGATATACAGGCCCGGTTCTCCTTTCTTTGCAACGATACGGAAAAAATTAATGTATTTTGATTTATTATCCAACGAGGAAGGAGCTGCAAAATGGTCAGATGATATTTCAAAATCGGCTGATGTAGACCAGAATCCCTCATCGTGAATTTTTCCCGCATTTATAGCTTTTTGTGCAATCCTGTCCGGGACACCACGATAAACCACTACGTCTTTTTCAAGAGGATTGTTATTCATAGCACTTCTAATTCTTTTAACCTCGTTGTTTATCCACTGGTTCGTATCATCCCCTGCGCGAAGAGCTTTGTTTATACCCCTATGACTACCATCAAGTCCGATATACTGACGGATGGATTCATATTCATCGTCATTTATCTTCTTCTCTTTCATAAGCGCATAATGATCCTTATACGCCTTCGGGTTATACTTCGGGACGGTTATACTATCCCTCTTGATACGTGGGACATGACCAGCCGATGCGAACCATCCACTACCCTGACCACCCATTTATTTCACCTCAATCAAATGTAACTCCCTCGTAGTCCATCATCCTCTTACCCAGCCCTGTTGTCTGGTCTGAACCATCGTCCTTCGTTGTATCCTCAATTTTCTCTGCATAGTTTACCACGAACTTCAACGGGTTTTTATTAACTACCTTGACCATTATGACGGCGTTCTCGTTCTCGTAAATCTGCACGCCGTTCATGTCGTATACAATTCTTGCAACCTTAAAATCATCCAGTTTCTCTACAGCCTCTTCCTCACCTTCAGGCTTTTCAATATCAGTTTCGGTAACTTCCTCAATTCCTTCTTTGCCTTCTTGAATCGCTTGTTCATCGGATACCTCTGTCTGTTCTGGTTCTTGGTTGATTTGTTCTGCTTCTGGAATGGGTTGTTCTTCTGTCGATTCTACTTCTGGCTCTGTTTTCACCTCATCTTGTCCCTCTTGCATTGGTTCAAACTGGATGCCATGATCTCCCTTGTATGGTCTGTGATGGTCTACCTCCCCGTTCAGAATCTCGATGGGTATACTGTTTATCTTCGGATAGGCGGTGCAGCTTATTATCTTGAAGTGCTTGCAGTCGAAACAGATTCCGTAACTCACAGATACCACTTCCTGTCATAATAGGCGTTAATCAGACTTTGAGGAACATATGTTTCCCCGGTAAACAGGGCAGCTCCTACCTCTGCATACACTTCTCTGGCATCACCGGCACCGAAACTTGTAAATGTATATGCACTCACCTGTGCGCAATCAGCGTCTGTTACTTTATGTTTCCTCATCGTTCTCATCATTGCAGTCATACACTTCCACGGATCTTTTGCTTTTACGGCATGTTTCGCATGGTTGTTTTCATGAGCTATACACGCGGCCAGAAAATTCTTATCATCTCCAACATTGTTTCTTTTAATTGACTTGAATATTTTAATCATTTCGTCCTTTCTCTCACGTGTTAGACCCGGATTGCCTTCAACACTCGCTATCGCCTCTTGTCTTTTCAGTTCCAGACGTTGAGCAGCTCCCGGACGCGGGCCTGTTTCAGTAACAGTATTTGGATGAATATAAATCTCGTTTTCGTGTCCACGATACATCCCCATTGAATCCGGAGAATTGGGTGGAGGTGCAATGACAATCCCGTTTATTGTCACTCCTGTGCCATCCAGAATCGCCATCCCTCTAAGCAACTCGTCCCTTTGTATATCGGGCAAATCACATATTGCCTGCAACTGTTTCTGGCAATCCGGTGTATTTGCAAATGCAGGGTTTAAGTATGTCTTTAACCGTGTTACGGCATCATTATCATCCTTTGCCCCCGGTACGTCCTTGTAGTATTTTTTAATGGGATTCTTCGGTGGACGTGTTTTCTTCCCGGCTGGAGGTTTGTATTTATATGCACCCGGCAACTTCTCCGGCTGTTTCCGTATGTCCCTCCCAAGATACGTTTCCCCTACGTACTCTTCGGCTGCCTGCCGTCCTATGGCATACTTTGGTTTATGACTGACGTGCCCCGCCGATGCGAACCACCCTGAACCCGGGCCTCCCATTTCACCCCACTCCCAAATATTCACTATTATATTGGTCAGTCGTCAGATATTTGCCTTCCAGAACAACCTTTCCTGTTTTTGGATTTCTCAATGTAAAGGTCAGGTCGGGTGAAGTATCACCATACGCCTTCTTAAATTTCATAAACTTGTCCTGTCCCAAGTCGAGAGTTTCTTGGTATCTTTTGGATTCATCGTTTTGTACAAGTATGAACACCGGGTGGCCATCCATCCACTTGATTTCATCTATATCAGCACCTAACATACCAAGTGTTGTTTTAGTAGTAAATGCCGTCATTTCATTAGCTGCATTATTAAATCTTAATTTTTCAGCCGGAGTTATAGACGTGGAGTGGGTGATATTGATAAGCATTTGTGCACGTGCAACATCCACATCAACCATGCCCTTGTTTACCAGTTCAAGAAGGTCAAGATTTTCCGGGACTTCACGAAACATGGGAGGGAGTTTATCATACTCAAAGAGTGCCGTATTATCGGCCAGACGTAGTGCACTTCCCACAGGATCGTGATCCCAGTCCAACTCCGTGCCATCGTGCGTGCTTATGAGATGTGCGATGTTTATAGCCGATTCCTTGCCCAATACGTGTGATACTTCACTGTAGAGTTCTTCGTTGAAATACTGCTCAGCCCATCGTGGATGCCCCTCATCCAGAAACGTCCTTGAAGGTTCTGTCATATATCCCATGTCATGGAATATCATGGCCGTGATAAGTTCTGCCTGTTGCTGAGGTGTTTCCAACATAGGTGTGATTGAGAAGATGTCAAATGCCCTGTCTATATTCCCCGATACGTGATGTGCACCATGATCACCCAGCTGCCTGTTCTGCGCCTCCAATTCCTGCGCAATCAGGGCATCTGTAGCCGCACACATAAGAAAACCTATTTTTTCTTCATCAATACCAGCGTCACGCAAAACACCCTGATACCCGCCTATATCACCCTTTATAATGGCAAGTGAATCATCAGACATATGAAGTGCAGCTTTCTCTAACCTGTTGTCAATATCGGCCTCCATATCTCCCGTATTCTGCCACTTGCCAAGAGGTTTAAGTAAGTCTTTCTCGCGTGCAGGGACAGATTCACGGGCATTGGTTATTTCATCCCGTTCGTCCACATCCATCTTCTCCCATGCTTCCCTGCGTGCCTGCATGTCCATCTTCTCGTATTCTTCCTTATTGAATACCCGCGATTCTACAAGCTTTTTCTTATCGTCCTCTAATGCAATTTTACCTCCACCCTTTCCGCCTTTTCCACCTCTACCTCCACCACCAGTACCAAACCTTTCTTTGATGGCTGAACCCACCGATTGACCTTCACGGATGAAGATGTGGTTTCCATTGATAGTTACCCACGTCCCTTCAGATTCGTCATACTCCGGCATGATCTTCCTCCGGGATTTCAGCAAGACGCTTGTCTGACACTTCTGACGGTTTTGGTGGAACAGGCTCCGTGGTTTCCTCCGGGTTTTCAGCACGCTCTATGTCTGACACTTCTTCCGGGTTAGGAGCTTCCTCAACCTCTTCATCCATTTCTTCTTCCAGCTCCTCTGGTTCTTCATCCCCGTGCATGGAGTAAATGGCCTCAAACTTCAGAGGTTTATACTGGAGAATTTTTATCATAACCGTGGCCTCGTCTGATTTATATATCTGCACGCCGTCCTTCTCGTAGACAAGATCAGCTGGTTTTACTACCTCTATCTTTTCAAGGATGGATTTTTCCTCCCACTCTTCGGGTTTGAATATCTCATATACGCCTGTAAACCTGCTCTTCTCCTTTACCGGCTTGGGATTTTCTTTGATAGTTTCTTCGACAGCTTCTTTGACAATTTCATCATCGTTCGCATTTGCGAACTCTTCTTCAGTCATTTATTTCACCTACTGTTATGAGGTGGATTTCGGTGTTGGTTGCATCCCGGAAAACTTCCTTACCCAAGACCACCCATGGTGTTCCACGTGCCACCGTAACTTCCATCTCCCCATAGTTGTCCTGATAGATTCCCTTCGTCTTACCGCCAGTTAATGCACGGATAATGGTTAGTTTCTTACCACCAATTACAGGTATCCTGCCTTCTTTATTTGTTTTGCCTGCCCAGTGTTCTGCGAAGCTGAGAGCCTTTCCCAAGTAAAGTGAATGTGACTGGAATGCCTTATCCCGGATTATATCTCCTTCGTTCGCATTTGCGAACGCCTCTCCTATTTCTTCTCCTACACCACGAAACATAACCACGTCTTTTGCAAGTGGAGGAGCTTCTTTGATGTAATTATCCAGCATAGAAACACGATTTTCAAGCACTCCTATATCTCCTTTGAACCCGTGCTCCTGCCCACGAAGATACCTGTTTATAGGGCCAAAATCCGTATGGACATAATCATAATAAGTACTCCGTTTTTTCATTAGATTCTCACCGTATTTCAGGGCTTCAGGAGAGAATTTCTTTTCCTCTTCTGCAAATTGTGTTCTATGTTCATATGGAATTGTACCCGGTTCATAATGAGTTGAATGAACATCAAAAACCCTCTGGTAAACGGCCTTCTCCGTAGGCGTGAGCTTGCCACCCTGACTGCCGGGTACGTGACCGCCAGCTGCCGTCCATCCACTTCCCGGCCCACCCATTAGTATTTCGCCCCTTTCGGTAATTCCATAGTTTTATCATTCTCGATTTTCTCTATTCTGGCACTCTTACTGAATTCAAGTGCGAGATTGGCCATAGCTTTTGCCATGTCAGGGACATACACTGTCCTGTCCAGAACGGCATCCGGTGAGGCAACTACATTCAGGAATTCTTCTGTTTTTTTATTCGGAGATAACCATTTCTTCCCGTCAGTTACAGCGAACGTTTCATCAATCTCAATCGTTACGTCTGTCATTTCTTTCTCCTTCTTGGTGTAGAGGGTTTTGGAGCTTTAGGTTTCCGTGTGCGTGGACTACGCATTTTCTTTACAGGTGTTTTACAGATATCTACCATGAAATTGAAGTATTCCGGATCTTTCATTGCAAATTTTACCGGGCTTCTCCACAACATCGTAAACCCCATAGCCAGAATTTCTGTCGATTGATCGTCATAATATTTCCCGCAATATTCATCCGGCCATTTATCTGCTTTAACTCTTTCATCTGGTCTGTACCCGGAATTCGGATATTTTTGTGCCAGCCATTCTATTTTATCCCCGGATGTCCTGTCGTTATAGAATTTTATTATACGTGCGAAAAGCCCCTTATCCCTGCCCTCGATACAATGTGCCATTTCATGCATCGCAACTTCTGTGGTAGCTATATCAGCAAGCCATATCCCCACGCTTCCACCACAGCTTCTCTGGTCAGCATCTCTGTACCTCCAGACCGGGACATCTGGTAAGTTGTTTGAAACAAAAAAACTGTTAAGATTAGCCTGTGCTATATCACAGACAATCCGTGTGCCTTGCGGTAAATCGGCATCCTGAGCCGTGTATTTTAAATTTCCAGTAGGAGTAGATGTGGTAGGAAATAATACCTTACGTGCATCTTCACGGATATTTGTGGTTATGGCCCCGATTTCTTTTGTTTTTTGTACACATTCCCATCTGGCCTCTGTTACTCTTTCGGTTAGCTCCCTATATTCTTTCAGGAGCTTATCTTTTTCTTTTGGATCGGTAGCGGCTTGATGAGCCTTCCATGCCGCATCTCTTTTACCTTCAAAATCCATCTGTTTTTTATGCAGTTCTTTAAGCTCTTTGTGACCAGTGTCGTATTTGTCTTTATATTTGTTAAAGACACCCACAACGTCTTTGTGTACCTGTGTCATAGGTGCCGCTCCTTTTGGAGCTACTTTGACGAATGTTGGATGACGGCCAGAGGTTTTACTACCAAGTTTCATTTTGTTGATAGATGAACCTACAGTATCCCCTTTCGTGATAAAAATATGTGTGCCGTTAATCGTCACCCATCGGCCTTCTGATTCATCAAAGTCCGGCATGTCTGGTTATCCGCCTGTCATTTTCTTGAACATGCTCATGGCATCCTCTTCAGGAGCTTTCTCTTCGCCTTCTGGAGCTTCCTCTTCACCCTCTTCTGGAGGTGCTTCCTCACCGGGCATCGGCCCTTGTTCCTCCATGAGCTTTTTCTGGTACTTCATGTAATCTTCCTGTTCCTTCTTCATCTTCTCCATTTCTTCCTGTGGATCTTCGATGAATGACATAAGTCCCAGTGCAGTTTCGTCACTGACAAGTCCCTTCAGGGTTGAGAGTGTCTGTGCCTCTTCCATAAGGTTCAGCGGGAAGTTACGTGTGAATACAAATTCCCAGTCATACGGTTCATACACGCCAGCTGCAAGTTTACGGCTGAAGTATCCGTTAAGAACGGTCAGCATCCTGCGCAGTGCACGTGTGAATTTACGTTCACAGACCATACACTTGGCTTCCAGATTGAAGATTTTGAACTTCATGGCCACGCCACTTGCACCACCGAACGCCTCATCCGTAAACCTGACAGACTGTGCGAAGTAGATAATGTTCTTCTCCAGCATCTGGAGGTGGTTTTCTACGGCCTGTGCATTGATATTCTTGGTAACGAATTCCATTCTGGAATCTTTTTCCGGGAATCCGAACGCACCTGTCTGGAGTGCCTTTTTAAGTGTCGTATCATCGGGCACCATCCCGTGGAACGCCATGTATGCCAAACGGAATTGTTCAATTTCAGAATTCATGTCTGAAAGTGTGCGGTCATACCCATCTATGAGGGTAAGGACTTTTTCACAGTCACCCTGCATCTCTTCGTTGTTAGGGAAGCAGATTAACGGACACCCGTCCATGAGATGCGCAATCGGATTGGCCTCTTCTGAAGAATCCAAGATAAACGAACCTTCAGAAGTCATGTCACCCTCGCGTATCCAGTAGGTTATTTTATCTTCGTCAAAGAATTCTGCCTTTGTAAAGGTTTTATCTCCCACGTAAATCTGGTAGTAACGGATTGCATACGGAGCATCGGTTACACCTATCTCATCGTATATGAATATGCACTCCCACGGAGGCACGTTTATCACGCTGGCCTCGCCATCCAGATTTATGAATAAGTACCGTGCGCCAGAACCACAGATAGCTGCCATCTTTGCGGTTTCGGAATCCAAGTCCTCGTAAGCATTTCGTTTCAGGAAACCGTCCAATAGCTCCTCGTCAGCATCCTTTACATCAGGATACTTATAGACGATAGGTTTTCCAGCGAAGTAACCTACCTTCGTGTTCACAATATCCCCGAAGAAATCATTTGCGATTTTGTTGTTAATCTTCGAGATATTATCTATCTCATACTTTCTGGTGAGAATAGGGACATCATCTGTTTTCCCCTCGTATCTCCCATACAGTTTTTTCATCTCATACGCACGTGGTCTGGCATCCTGTATAAGTTCGCCTATCTGTTGGCCTGTGATCTCGTTACCATCAGAAAGCCAGTTATACACCTCCGTGATTTTTGCACTTACCATTTACTTGCCTCCCCTCGAATCTCTCAAAATCTCTTTTGCGTTCTCATACTGTTTTCCAAAATCATCCCATGCCGGACACTCCGGATCGAGAAGTAGTCTATCTTCAAGCAGAAAATGTATGAAGGGATATAATCTACAGGACAGTTGGCGTTCCTCGTATTTTACAGCACATCCAACAGATTCATTGAAGTACTTACATCCAGTACAACACCTCCCGCATTTTTTACACAATTCACTCCAAACTGCCATAATTCCCCTTCATTATTTTAATATACTCCGCACCACCAGTTTACATACTGGGTTGTTCCTGCCGAATTATCGTGTTTCTTAATTGCCACGGTCAGGTTCGTTGCATCCATCGTGGTCACACTTGCCATCTCTCCTGCGGTTATAGGAGTAACAATAGCCCATGTTGGTGCAGCAGTTAATCCGTGTGCGATTGTGCCTCCATCAGCAACAGACGTTCTGCCATGATTTTCTGTAACATATCCTATGTTATCATGAACATACTGTTTTTCATGCCCAGTTCCTATGTAATTTGAAAGTGCAAGAGTATAATTAGCCGCAGATTGATTCGGATAGTTTCCTGTGATCTTTGCATCTACATATCCATCAACGGTTACAGTCACGTTGTTTCCTAATGCATTATCACAAAAGTTAAGTGAGTGAACGTCAGTAATTGTTATTGAACTTACCGCTGAAATGTAATTATGATGAATTAAAAACGTATCGTTCCACGGATACCCAGCTCCAGCTCCAGTACACTCTTTTCCGGTTAAAGTGAATGTAGCCGCAAGACACATGTTATTTGAAATATCACAAATAACTCCGGCATTACCACCGGCAGCCACACTATTAACAATAGATATTTCTCCTTTGTTTATAGTGTTATGATGAATTGGAAGATACCATAGATACCCGTCTACAAGGTCTAAATTCAAAAACATGGCATGTGTGGCACCATATGTTGTATTGAAAATGTTGCCGTGTATACCTTCATTCATCTTATACTCTGTGGTTAAAGTTGGTTTTATATCTTCGTCAGTATCAATATCTATATGAATAAAGGAATATCCAGCTCCTGTTAATTCACAATAATTATACCCTATAGAATGAATTTCAAACTGATATCCAGTATGAATGTAAATGGCATCTGTAGTGGCACTACCTTGGAAGATATTATGGTCAATCCTAAACGCCGTGACATACCTTAAAACGTCAATATAGATATTATACGGTGCTGGACTATTGTATCCAAAGTAATTATCACAGATATACATATTACCGATATACCCATGACCGTTATCCTGCGTATCATCAAACCAGATTGTCTTAGCAGTCTGATAGTTGAAACCACAGTGTGATACAGCCAGACTGAAGATATCATAATGAACTACGGGTAAGTCAAAATATAACGCGGTTGTCCCTCCGTAATAATAAATCCCATACGTTGAAAATCCGGCAGCATTAATATTGAAGATTTTTTTACCCGAAGAACCAGTTATTTGTGTTCTTTTTGTAGAGAATTCAAAGAAAAACGGTGTAGTTCCTTGTACACTGATATTATGATACGTGATATTAACTGCATCTGCAAATGTATACGTACCAGCTAAAACTACTATTTTTCCGCCTGTTGTCAGATAATCGTGTGCCGCCTGAAATACAACTTCTGACGTAGCCGCCATTTGCGAAGATATCACTGTCCCAGCCGCATTAACGGCAACGGTATTTGAACCGTCACGATAAATTAAAACTGACCAGTCGGACTGCGATCCTACAAGCTGTGTAATAACCGCGTTCCATTCTGACGCATAGAGCGTTTCCCCATCTGTTCGTGTGTCATCCCATGCCATTTTTTACTCACCTTCATTTAACATTATCATTTTCTTCATCATTTTATGCCCACGTTACATAGAACGTGCCCCTGTCTGAAATTGTAAACCCTTCCAACGAACCTCTGAATTCATAGAAATGAGCGCCTACATTGACTGTGGTATAGTCATAGTAATATTCTCCTGTCGTACTCCCATTCATAACACTGCTTGTCGTAGTTGCAGACGTGAGTGTGTTATGATCACCATCATAAACGTATAACGTGCATGTGGCCGGATCCGTTCCAACACCGTCATACGTATGGAACGCCGAATTTAGCCTGATTGTATCTCCTTTTGTTACATGTGTCATTTTTCACCTGTCTACTCGTAACTCTACATCTCTTCCAGACGTGGAGTGTACTGATGTTCTCTTCTGGTCATGTTTCTTTGATGATCTCCTGCTTGTAGATAATCCAGAGGTTCTGGACGTGTCATGGTCATAGGAATCCCTCTTGTCTGTGTGCAGTGTTACAGTCAGCGGATATTCCACTTCGTGTGGTGTGAAGGTTACTGTTGTTACCGCATCCACCTGTGTTTCGAGGTACTGGAGAGAACCTGTCATTAACTCAAAGGTGGCACCGGACAGGGCATTGGATTCTACACTGAAAGCTATATTGACACCAAGATTGGCAGTGACCGAAGATACCGCCTCTGGAGTAAACCCAAGTCCCATCTGTGTGGTTATCTCAGCAAGTATCTGTGTGATGGCATCTATCTCAGCCGCACAGTATTTTGTTTCAGCCTGCCACAAACCGGCCTCAACACTTGTCAGGGCATTTATCTCTGTGGATAACTGATGCAGTTCTGCCCGGTGTAAATCCGCCTCGACACTTGACAGGGCATTGATTGTAGTGGATAACCCATGCCTCTGGATAAGAGAAGCCACGATTTGAGAAAGTGCAGTTATCTCAGCCTCCAGATTCATCCATCCCTGAACGGATAGGTCAAAGGTTGATGAAGTAACTGCGTTTATCTCTGTGGACAGGGAATACGCAGCTACAGAATTGAATATCGTAGAGGTTACTGCATTTACCTCTGTGCCAAGATTATTCAATTCTGCCCGGTGTAAATCCGCCTCGACGCTGGTTACTGCATCGGTCTGGAGGGACAGGGCATGTAACTGGATAAGTGCAGCCTCAACATATGACAATGCCTCAACCAGTACGGTAAGTCCACCAGCTCCGGCAAGCTCAAACGAAACTGTGGTAAGTGCATTAATATCAACAGAAACAGCCCTTACCGTTGTTAGGGAGAAGGTTGTACTTGTAGTGGACAGAATCTCTGTGGCAAGGGATAACTCCGATTCTAACGAAGCTATGACACTTGTAAGGGCATCCACCTCTGACTGGAGAGTTATTGCACCTGATAAGGCCGGAGTGACTGTTGAAACTGCATCCACCTGTGCAGCCAGATACCACGAAACTATCAGTGTAGGCTCTACACTTGTTAAGGCGTTTACCTCTGCGTAGAGGAATTTAAGTGCCGCCTGATAGGTTACGCACGAAGTGTTTGAATACCCGGAGTAGCTCCCGTCTATGTTAGACCTAATCCTGTAGCAGTATTCGTGTCCGTCTGTGAACGGCCCCGGATCTGCGTATGTCCATGAATCATACGGGACGGTTGCAATCAGTACCCATCCTGCACCGTTATCGTTCCTCTCTATCTCAACGAAATCGGTGTTAATCGTGAAAGAAGTATCGGTCAGGGCATCTACCTGTGCAGCTATTGAATATCTGGCCCCGGCCATAGCAAGAACATAAGTAAGTGCATTAATATCAACAGAAACGGCCTGCCTTAACGTTACATTAAAGGCTGTAGTTGTGCTTGACTGAATGGTTGCGGCAAGTGTCTGTGAGGCGTACAACGATTCTGTGACCGTTGTAGTGGAAGATACCTCTGTTGCCAGTGCAGCTGCAACCACCAGATTAAAGGTTGTACTGGATACCGCGTCTACCTGTGTTTCTAACTGGTTGCCCCCGGACATCCCGAAGGTTGCCACGGTCAGGGCATTTATCTCCGTTACCAGACTGTAGACAGCTGTCAGATCATCAAGCACAGTGGTTAATGCATCTACCTGTGTCTGGAGGGACTGGGAATGGGACAGGGTGGCCAGAACCGAAGTAACCGCCTCGATTGTAGTTTCCAGTCCCTTTAATGCCCGCAGGGTAAAGGATGTGTCTGTAAGTGCGTTTATCTCTGTTGCCAGACGAACAACATTCACCAGCTCGTAGGAAACTGTTGTAAGCGCGTCCACCTGCGCCTGTAGGCTCGCACGCATGGACGCATTGAACGTTGCAGTGGATACGGCATCCGATTGTGTCTGGAGGGACAATGACGATTTTAATGTATCCAGAACTGTGGTCAGGGCATCTACCTGAACCTGTAATGACAGTGAAGATTTTAAATTATAGGTTGCATCTGTCAGTGCGTCAATCTGGATTTCCAGCATTTTCAACTGACTTAACAGGAATGAAGTAGATGTTGTGGCATCAACCTGTATGGATAGATACTGGCTGTTGGTAATCTCTGACAGGACAGTTGTCAATGCATTGATTGTTATGCTCAATGACGCACGCATTTGAGCAGTAATGCTCGTAGTTGTCAGTGCGTCTACCTGTGTGGCCAGTATGCATGCACTTGTCAGGGCACTGGTCACTGTCGTAAGTGCATCTATCTGTGTGGAAAGGGCATGCCTGTGTGACAGGGTAAAGAGAGCCGAAGTGACCGCATCTATCTGTACAGACAAGGAGCTTAAAGATTTAAGTATGAACTCTGTTGAGGTAACGGCATCAACCTGTGTTGCAAGAGAAGATAGGGATTTCACCTCAAAGGTTGCGGCTGTTACTGCGTCAATCTGTGTGGCCAAAGCCGCGTGCGTGTGTGCATTGAACGTAGAGGCGGTCAGTGCGTTTATCTCTGCCTGTAAGTACAGGGATGATTTCAGCGTGTCAAGTACAGACGTAAGTGCGTCTATCTGAATACTTAACGCATGTCTATGTGACAGGGTAAACGTGGAAGAGGATACCGCATCCACCTGTGTTGCAACTGCGGCTCTTTGTATCAGGTCATAGGTTGCGGCTGTCAGTGCGTTTATCTCTATTGCAAGAGAACGGGCAACTGATAAATTATACGATGTAGTAGTTACTGCATTATTCTCTATTGATTCCAGTTGTACTAACCCGGCTACTTCGTAGACCACACAATCTATATTAGACCAGTCAGAATAATCCCCGTTGATATTGGAACGCACACGGTAACAGTATTCGTGACCATCCGTGAACGGCCCATCGTCCCGATATCCTGACCACTGATCCCATGGCACGGTGTCAATTAATTCCCACGCACCGCCATTATCATTTCTCTGTATTTCTATGAAATCAGTATTCAGGGTAAAAGATGTGGTTGTTACGGAATCTGTCTGTGTAGATAAATATGCCCGTGTGGTCAGGTTAAGAACAGTAGCCGTTAATGCGTCTATCTGCGCACGCACATCCGCGAGATACCGAAGATTGAACGTGGTTGCGGTAAGGGCATTGATTGTGACATATGCACTGGCACTACTTTCAAGACCAAAGACAGTGGACGTTACTGCGTCTACCTGCGTGGAGAGTGTGTTCCTGTTGGATAAATTGAACGTTGCAGCTGTCAGGGCATCTATTGTATCCGCCAGATACGCACGATATGTTAAATTAAATGTGGATGCGGTAAGGGCAGCCGGAGTTATGGATAAACTGTTACTCTGTTTAAGGTTGAATGTTGCAGCTGTCAAGGCATCTATGGTTGCAGCTACGGCCTGCCGGACACGGAGGGTAAAGGCATCTGTGGTAACAGAATCCACCTGTGTACCCACGGATGCTAACGTTACGGTAGATAAATCAAAGGCAGTTGTAGTTACTGCGTCTGACTGGAGGGCCAGAACCGGGTGGTAATGAAGGTTGAATATATCTGTGGTGAGTGCGTCCACCTGTGTGGAAAGTGTTGCTCTTTCCACTGCATTTATTGTGGTAGACGTTACAGCCGCTACGGTACATGCAACCGCCTGATGGACGTGTAAATCAAAGGTTGTAGTCGTTACCGAAGCTGGAGTAAACGCAACGGCTGGGTGTGTGTGCAGGGTAAATTCAGTGGTTGTAACAGCCGCTGGAGTAACGGCCAGAGCTGCACTATACCGAAGGTTAAACGTGTTTGTAGTAACCGCATCTATCGTATCCGCAAAAGTCTGACGGATATACAGGGTAAAAATATCTGTGGTAAGCGCGTCTATCTGCGCCTGAAGTGCGGTTCTCTGTCCTGCATTAAATGTGGTTGTGGTAAGAGAATCTACCTGTGACGCAAGTTTCTGTGTCTGTCTTGCATCTGGAGTTACAGTAGTAACCGCGTTTACCTCACACCCAAGGGGAATTTCAGCCCCGGCAAGCACTACGGTGAGATCATACGTGTTACTTGGCAATTCCCACGTGGTTGCGGTAGTCCCGTATTCTACCTGTACGCCATCCACATAGAAGGTGATTGCAGCTGTCCCATCCGTAAATACATAACAATAGAAATGATTACCTGTTGTGATGGTTCTGGTGACTTCTTTCCTGACAAAACTATCTGTTAAACGCACCCACGTTGCGGTATGGCCAAGATATGTTTCATCGGTATACTCAGCAATATCAACGTTTATATCACCAGAACCTTTCACATACACCGAATGGGTGATTGAATCTCCGGTTGCCAGAACGTTCAGAGTGTTATGGGTAAGACACCCCTCTGTTGGTAGTGTACCGGGAGTTACAACTTTTAAACTATGATCTCCTTCCCAGCTCGTTGTATCGTCTGAAGATAATGTCGATGCCCCACGCGCTGAGAATCCGGTTGTAGTCCCGTTCTCCGTCCCGTCAGCTACGTTTCTTGCAACAAAATTCTTTGAGGTTTTTGCATTAATCTTCGTTGATAATGCGTATCTTACACCCAGTCCAAACGTAACTGTGGTTACTGAAGATATTTCTGTTGCCAGCGGGAATCCAGATTCCAGATTGAATAATGTAGTAGTTAATGCATCTATCTCAGCGGAAATTGCATGTCTTTGTGACAGTAAATCTGTTACTGTCGTTACCGCATCAATGGTAGCTTCAACAGCTATTGCTCCGCCTTCAGCTTCAATAAGAAAACCATAGGGGATACCGTCTGACCAATAAGTATCTCCACCCTGAGCTTCACTTATCCCGCCAAATGGGATGCCACCAGATGCATACTCATAACTACCCATGTTAAATTAGAAATCAATACTCTACAGTCCAGTCATCTACATTGATATAATGTGTTGATACCGTTGCATCTGCACAATCTACTACCAGCTCATATACCGTGTCCTCCGAAGGCGCGGTTACTGCCCCTGATAACTGCTCCCATGTTTCCACGGCAGCTGTCATTGTATCCAGAACAGTATCCGTTGTTACCCCAGCCGCATAATTCCTCTTCAGAACCAGTCTTGGTTCGTCACCATCGTATAATGCGGATTTTCTTACCCATACCTTTACAGTCGGAGTAGCGGCAGATGCACAGGTAATATATTTCGGATGAGATTCTAATTTATATGCCGCATAATAAGGAGTTAATTTTTCAGAAGGAGCGGTTGTATGATATTCATCAGCGGTTGTATCCGTTTCAATAATACCCTCTCGTTTCCAGCATTTATGTGTTCCTACATTATCATCGTGGTCATGAGAGTAAATTGTTGCATTTGGTTGCATTAAATAATAAAAATGCGTTTCGTTAGTACCAGTTAATACCGATTTTACAAAAGTTATTTTTCCGGTGGCATATTGCAGATAACAAGAACCATTGGTATAGGTTGTGGTTTCTCCAAGAGATGCGTTTTCAATTACAAAATCTACGTGACCATCACCCACATATAGCGCGTATACAGATGCATAACTAGCTTCTGAATTTGAAGTCCAATTTGTAATTCTCCCGCTAACCCCATATCCGCTTGTCATTATACCTTCGTTTGTATTTCCAAATGTTGTAACATCGGTTAAAACAAAATTTCTCTGTCCTGAAACACTAATACCATAATTGGCATTTCTCCATGCAGTAATATTTGATGCTGTCAAATTCATTCCATCAAGATAAAAACCACAAGTACCACACGAATGAGCTACAATATTTGATATCGTTAATCCAGACCAATTACCATCGTAAAAATGAAGTGCATTGGTAATACCACCTGATAAATAACAATACGAAAATGTTCCAGAAGATACTGCACCATAGACATATATCAGATATGCAAGGCCATATATAATGTGTATATTAGAAAGAGTTAATGTAGCACAACTGGATTGGAGATATATAGGATAACTGGCCGAATTATAAAAAACGCAATCTTGGATATCAAGATTATTACTTGCAATACTATTTCTGATATGTACATTATTATTATAAAAAGAACAGTACTTAATATTGGCAGCTGTTGATAGTGCATTAGTAATAAAATCAACACCATACTCTCCTGTTGCGTTATTCCCCAATTCTGAAAATTCTACCCAGTCCCAGTTTATTGCAGTACTCGCATTAGCTATTGAAACAAAACCGTTATATGAAGCATTATACGACGTTATTTTGATATTTCGTGTAAGATTTATAATTTCGGCAGCTGTTGGAGATGTCCCGGAATGTGGATATGCCAAACTTGCAGGAGCATCAAAACTGACCACATCATCAGCGGCATCCCCATTCATCACTAATGCTTCGTGTTCTGTATATGTACGTCTTGTAGCTGCAACTACTAACACGTTGTTATCCTTCCACCCGGTATTGACAGCTGTATGAACATGAGTATCCGTTGCAACTGCATCCACGTCCAATGTGGTGGCGTAATATGACGTACCCCACGGGACAGCCCCCTGTAACGTTACTGTAGCAGCAGAAGATACACCTATCTTCATTCCATACTCCCCTTCTGCGAGGGAGGCGGAATAATTAAGCATTACTGTAAATGTAGTCGCAGCAGCTAACGGTTCGGCAACAGTACCTACTTCAAACGTACCGTTTATTGTGAAATCTCCTTTTACCGTGAGAGAATAACTACCAGCTACATCATGAAGAACCTGTAATTTCCCGCCAGAGTTTATTACAAGTCCTGAAGTCGAATCAGCACCTACAATTACATTCTGGTTTATTGTTACTGTATGTCCAGAGAGAATAATTACTGTGTCGTTCTCTCCGGGTACGACACCTCCATCCCAAGGCGCATCCTCTGTAGTCGATGACCAGTTTCCATCCCCACCACTGACTATAGCTGTCATACTGTAAACACCGTTGTCGATAGTTTCAGATTATCGAGAATCGTAGCCTGTTTTTGTAGTCGTGTTTTACGTTTTATATATTTTGCATAGGAGTTGTCGTATTCTTCCTGATTCTGATCTTCAGGGTTTCGTGCCCCATATTCAACTACAAAATCGTTCCATTGGGTATCAAGCCTTTCTATTTCTTCTTGTATCATGGATTTAAGTTCGTCCATGATTTGTGTGCGGATGATGAGATTTGCCTGTGTTTTCAGGTTCGATATCCCAGCCGCCTTTATTTTCTGCACCCATATCTGTATAACATCCCTGTCGTGCTGGATTTTATTGAGGTAATGCGTCAGCGTTATTTCCTGTTCTGGAGTACGGGAAGGGAGTGCCTGTAATTCCTCTGCCAAATCCACGGTTTCCTTGTATTCCAGCTCGCTTCTCCAGATACTTTTTATCAGGCGTGTGGCCTGTTCTGTAGTTAAGACCATGTAATCACCCTCATGCGGCCACCCACGTTAAATCAATGTGTGTTTCGTGCTGGACGGCTGTCAGGACAAGTGTAGCCGCACCTACCTTTGTAAGTTCAATCTCTGTAGCTGATACTGCATTTACCTCACACGCAACTTCTGTTTCCCCGGCTGTTACACTTAACGATATATCAGTGATAGAAAGTGCATCTACCTGACATCCTAATGCGTGCAATAGAGCCTGATGTAAGTCAAGGTCTGTAATCGATGAAAGTGCATTAACAATAAATGCCAGCGCCTGTGATATACCAGATGTGAATGAGGTTGTCGTTACTGAATTAACTTCTGTAGCTACAGAATGACGTATCCCAAGTAAATCTGTGACTGTGGATAAGGCATCAACCGTGAAGGCCAGAGCAGCTGTTTGTCCTACACCAAAGGTTGTGGTAGTGACTGCATTGGCCGAAGTACACGAGGTTGCATGTCTTTGACCGGCAGACATCGTGGTGGTTGTAAGTGCATCTATGGTTGTATTCAGAGCCGCACGGTTTTTCAGATTGAATGTATCGGTAGTGACTGCATTGACATCAGTAGTGGCCACGCCACCAACACTATACCACAAAATGTCATCAGAAAAGGTAACATATGAACCATATGTCCCGGCAGCTGCACCGTCAAACTGGATACCATGATCACACGAAACGGATTCCGTAGGATCACAGTTTCCTTCAATTTCAATAACAATCCTGTCACCTTCAGCAACGTCTACCGTACTGATAGCCGTTCCAGAGAAATACGTGGCAAGTGCATACGCCACGCCTACCTCTGTTGCTGAATCTACCACTGCCAGTACATCGGAGCCGATGGTATCATCAGCGTTCCAGAGGTATATGTAGACACGTGGAAGGACATTCTGTTTTACCCGCGCCTCGTTCATTGACAGGCCGATTGTGACAGTACCGGATAACTGTTGCCCTCCCGCCATTGCAGGAGATACCCACGTCCCGTAGTGTTCATACCGTGGGTTAGGACTGGCCGCTACAGTCCCGCTATTTGTCTGGTTCGCAGACCCGGCAGTAGTGGTCATCTGTGCTGGAGTAGCGTATTCACCCCACGTACTTGCCAAATCATCTGTTATGGTATCGGCAGATTGCTTTGCGTTCGGGACTACGCCTGTAGCATCTATACCACGCAAGTATAACGTTGTTGCCATGTTCCACTACCTACCAAAAAAATTTATTTTTCCTGTTCTTTTAGCTGTTCCAGTTTCTTTTTCAGAAGCTCAATTCTCTCTTTGAGTTGAGCTTCCGCTATCTCTTTAGAGTTAGGCATCGAACCATGCGCCGATGCCGTACACTCCAGTTCAACAATCGCCATTGTTGCCCTCGTTTAGTCGAGTGTTATCTTGAACGCACCACTGGAGAAGCTGGCTGTGTCACCAACTGCAAGGCTCTTCGGAGTAGTTAATGCACCCCAACAGAGCATATATCCTGATGAACAGGATGCATTTGTACAGAAGGCGTAATTAACGGTAGGCCATGAACTTCCCGTGACTGTGGGAAACGTAATCGAAGTACTGTTGTACTTAACGGCCACAGTGCCGGATGTTTCAGCTCCTGTGAAATTCGCAGAAGTATTCCCTACGTACACACGTGCGTACCCTGTCAGAGTTGAAGGTTCGGCACCACTATATTCCTCACCAGTCGAGGTGAGTGTTGCACTCGTTAGACCAAAATAAATCTTGGTTGAAGGCACAAATCCTGTTGAACCCCATATGAGATCCAAGACCTTAATTTCTAAATATTCACCAAATGTTCCCATGTTAATCCTCTCTCCTTATTTACGGATTTCCAAATGGCATATCACCGAATGCCTCGGCAGTCTGTAATGTAAACGTTCCTAAGCTGGATGCGGTTGTTATCGCAAAGTGCATCTCTGTACGTGGCGGTAACGGGACTACCCAGTTATACGCCATGTTATTATTCAAATTTGCAGTTGAAACTTTCACCGTCTGTGATTGTGTAGTAGTGTCCACATTACAATAAATTATGTTAAAATTACTTGATGCTCCGCTCCCGAAATACCACACGTGAATCCAATCCAAACGGGTTGAATAATTTTTAATGGTATTATATGAGGATGCGGCATCCCTTAACAAAAGGCATGGTGTAGTAGAGTTTACACCAGTTGAGGCATCAGTCCCTACTCCGGCGTGTGTGCTGGAAAATCCCACGTAAAAAAGGTTTCTTTCGTAGAAATTCCTACGGGCAGGTGTTACACCTTGCACCTTACCCCCAAGTTCAAATCCCATGTTAATCCTCACACTTTTTTATAAAATTTATAAAAAAAGCTTGCAGTCCTTAAAAAGCAGAACTACAGTGAGGTAGTATATGTTGGTAATAGTATATAAAGGTAACGGAAAAAGTTAAGTAAGATGTGACCAGTTGCCGCACCAGTCACCCAATTCTTTTCGTATGTGACGGTAGATGCAGTATATTTTATCTGAATCTGTCCTTCCCCAGTGACAGGTATTGCACACCCGTGGCTGGATGTTAGTCCGTCCACACCTTCGGCACGGTGATTGATCAGTCCTTACCTTGCACTTGCAGTCAGCACAGTAAAAAGGGTAATCGGGTTTCATCTGTGCACGTTGCCGGGCAATGCTCATGATTTCACCACACAATCCACGTGATGGTATTTGTGGTTGTTCGTCACCCGGTATGCCTCGTTCTCTTGGAAATGTTCCTTGCAGACGAAGCACTTTTTCTTTCCGTAGATGTCCTTCCACTTCGGATCTCCGTTCACCTGTTTCTTGTTGAACCAGCTCTTTTTCGGAATCCGGTATATCCCAGTTGCAACGGCTGGGATAAAGTCCGTTTTACTGGTGGACTTTTTGGTAGTCTTGGTTTTTGTTTTCATGGTGCTATCACCATGTACCTGTAGGCGTTGTAAGATATTAAACCTATCTACCTATCAGACTTTAATTTGGAGTGGGTTTCGGCAATATCGGGAATTTCCCTCTGGTCAGGACACATTTTCAATAACTCTGTGAAAAATCCTTCTTTCTGGCAGTCTGCATACTCAAAACACCGATCATCCACCTGTAGGACAGGCGCTTCCATCGCAAAACAGTTCAACATCTTCAGTTCCGTCAGATTTTCTGCTAACGACATGTCCCGGACTTCGTAATCGTACCCAATCGCATCCAGTTTTTCCTTGATTTCCTCACAGTGAGGACAGTTTTCCAGACAGTAGACTATCATTCTTCTCTCCGTGGATCTGCATCCTCTATATCATGCACGGATAATTTCATGATGACCAGAGAGTAGTCCTGTAAACGTTCCTCTTTTGGTAACTTGTCGTAGTGTTTGACAAACTCCCTCCAGTGTGGACACCCAGTATCCAAGAATATCCTCCGTGAATTCGGGAATCTCCTGTCATCCACTATGACATACGGCCAGATGTTGCAGGTAGGATTTCTATGCGCATCACACATATTACACCCGGTAGGAGTGAGCCACCCGCATGGTGCATATCCAGAAACTTTTCCCTGACAACATATTCCGCCACATTCTTTGCAGATATCGTCTTTGATTATAAAATTTTCATCTGTCATTTATGTATCTCCATAGATGGGACTGGTTTTTCTAAAACAATGTTCAGAAGAATCTCAAACTCTTTGTAGTGAGGACAGGCGGTATCCAGAAGAACACGAATCTGGTTCGCATTTGCGAACGTCATATCCCTGACCACGATAAACGGGTAGAACCTGCATCCTTCGTTTCTGTTCTCCCACAGGGCACTGCACCCGGTAGATGTGTAAAATGTACACATCCCATTCCCCGATATTTCCCCAGTGCAACACTTCCTACAGGTTGCACATACGTTATTCTCTATCATTTTTCCTCAACATAGGCACTTCTGCGAAGGTTTTTTCCACTTCGTCCTCTGACAACCCGGATATATCAGAGAGTACTTTACGTATCTGTATCATGGCCGGGTATCTCCAGTCAGATTTTCTCATTTCTTTTTCTTTCGTCCCTTTCGTGACTTCCCAGCCTTTGACATGGCAATGGCAATGGCCTGTTTCTGTGGACGGCCCGCCTTCATTTCAGTTGCAATGTTCTGGCTGATAACTTTTTTTGACTTTCCCGTTTTCAATGGCATTTTATTTCACCTCACATCTCTGTTCCACTGTAGTACGTGTATTGCGGTTGATAGTAATACGGATAGGTATACGTCCATTGAGGACACTGATAATAATACTTCGGATGGAATTTACAGCTTCCATAACAGGCGTGATTATCGCAGTTATGGTAGTCCGGGCAGTCCTTACACCTGCACCCATCACAGTTGTTCTTATAGCAATCCCGTTTCCCACTTTTTGGGACATAATTCTTGCAATCATCACATTCGCAGCTCATTTTTCCCTCTTAACAAACATTGGACAGTATCTTTTAACTTTTTCTTCTATCGGTGCATTACATTCTCCACCCTTTTCCCTGAATTCACACAGTGACACAGGGCATTTCAAATCAGATGTTCTATATCTCACAACATTCTCCTGAAGTTTTTAGGCACGCACCTCACCACCTGATTTGCTCCTATACTCCTGTCCACGAATGAATAGGCACCTACAATGGTATTCTCACCTACGGTCACATTCGGCATGATAGTTGAATGTGTCCCGATTTTACAGTTCTTCTTCAGAATGACCGGGCCTTGTTTCCCGTCTATTGTAGACACTGAATAGATAGCACAGTGTGCACCTATCTGAACATCATCCTCGATAATCACTCCCTGCTTGGCATTTATGAACGTGAACATACCTATGTCCACCCTCTCACCCAAGACAAAATGCTCCGGGTGGTTTACTACCCAGTACCATTGTGTCATCGTGCCATGATACACCCTTGGTTTTACCCAATCGCGTTGTTCCATCTTTTCTCTCCCGGACGGTTACTTTGGCCAGTGCGTATCTGTGTTCATGATCGTTACATTCTCTGACGTAGATTATGTCTGTCCCGTTCGTACTGGTTGTCGTATCTACCAGTATCCAGTCAGTACGCTTATACTCCATGACATTCACACCCTCGTATAGTACATTCCACATCCACTTTCCGTTGTGATTCTGTAACAAAACGTAATAACATGGGTATCCCTTCGCGCCGTACTATAAATGATAAATATTTATCACATCCCGGATTTGCACATAGGTATAACAGAGATATCCCTTTTACAACGTCCTCATTTTCAACATCAAAAAATTCGTCATCCTCTGCCTTGACAAAAACCCAGTTGTGTTTCATTCTCCCGACCTGTACTCAATTATTCCTCTTCCTGCACAATGATCTTCCCAAAACTGATGGCACTCTTTTTCATGCTTGGGACACCAGACGGCAATAACATTCACCCCTGACATATTGGCATGCCATTTTTCCTTGTTCCATGCAGGAGAGAACATTTCAGGAGCTTCCTTCCCACAGGTTTTACATCTTCGTATCATCAAATGCCTCCAGATACTCTTGAATTGCCTTAACTATCCGGTCACTCCCGCCCGGCTGACAGTCTACTTTCGGCCTGTTCCTGTTCCTCTGGCCAATCATGATTATCTGTTCTGGTTTTAAGAAGTATGGAGCTTCGTAGATAGCGCTGGAGCTATTTGTTATGAACCTCTTGCAGTTTTTAAGAAGTCCCAAGAACTGTGCACGCGGGAGGCTGGGATAAAACTGGTTCATCATTTCAATTAATTTTGTTTCTGTTTCTGCCTCCCCGTCCGGGTTTCCGCCTATGAGAATCCTGTAATTTCCTTCCCGTGCAATTATTTCCTCCATTGCATAGACTTCCGGCCTGTAATCGGTTGTAGTTGGAGTGTTGTAGAGGATTAGGTCATAATCTGTTGGAAAAACAAATTTTGGAAAATACATCATTGGTTCTGGATTTGTGTGATAAGGCACTAAAGATTCATCAATCTCCATATCATCCAGATGCGTGATACCCACAACCTCCGGGTAACAGGCTTTAATTCCAGAGCAGATACTTTCCACCATTTGGCAAGCTTCTTTATTCTCACAGAGATGCATGTCAGCCCATAGGGTTATGCAGTGGCGGTCTATATCATCGAACGTGGTTATTGGAATATTTGTTACTCCTGCGTACACGTGACAGATTGGAATACGATTGTGGAAGGCAGCTGCCGCAGCCGCAGTCATCTCTACCCTGTCACCCACAATAACAACCAAGTCCGGCTTGCCTCTTGTTTTCACCTCAACCGTGTCGTTTCCTGCGCAAAGGAAATCCACCAGCTGGTAGGAATAGACAAAGTTATTCGGATCAAGTTCGCAAATGCGAACATTATATCCCGCCTCTTTCAGCCGTTTTATTACTGGCAGTGATAATCCTTCATCAGAACGGCATCCAACAGGAAACAGTATTTTTTTCATACATTACTCCTTATAGTCCCACTCTCCACACCAATTCATACGAAATACTTTGGGATTGGATGCTTCTCTCCCAAGCAGTTGTGGAGGAAACCTATGACACCATCCAAATTGACAGTCTGGCTGTTCTGGTTTATCTGATACCCAATATTTACAATCCCAACAGACTTTCATTTCTGTCCTCCCGTAATTCATAATTTTATGTATCCCTGCCCTGTACTCCTTGAAAAGTATTTTTCACGGCAATGCCACAGACACTCGCACTTATCACACCCACGGTTTACCCCTCCCTCGACATATCCCCACATGCCGAAACACGGTTTTTCAAAACAGGGTATATTTTCCATCCAGTCCCTTACACTCATACAGAAAAACCTCCATCTACTGTAATCACCTGTCCGTTTATTCCTTGACCTTCTTGCGATAACAAGTATTTTACCGTGCCTGCAACTTCGCACGGTTTTGTAAAATCGGCCTTTGTGCGATATTTTATTGTGAACAGTGTAGGCATATCATCTGATTCTATTCCACCGGGTGCAATAGCGTTTATGTGCATCCCTTCTCTGGATAAATATTGAACCATATGGTTCAGAGCTGCTTTTGCCATCCCGTATTCAAGGGGAGATTTTCTTTTTTCTGTTCCGTCATACATCCACTGCTCAGGAACTTTCTTCCCGTACATCGATGACATGACAACGATATTTTTCACTCCGAATTCGCGGCACAATTTCATAAGAGAAATAGAGGATACCAGATGCTGGGTGAAGAACGTCTGGTAGTCATCGGTCAGGGTATCATACCACGGATCGGTCATGTATCGTTTTGTCCGGGGATAGGTGCAGTTCACTACTCCGTAAATGTCACCTACCAACTCCATGGTACGGTATATTGAGTGCATGCTTAAAATATCTGTCCTTAAAAACGTTCCACGCCCGGAATCTTCAAGGTCTGCATTATACACAGTGTAATCCCCTGCAATCAGGGCATCCACTACAGCCCGGCCAATTACGCCAGAACCGCCAAAGACAATTACTCTCATCAGCATATCAATGCACATTTATCTATAATGATATACAGGAATAAAACACTTATGAATATAAAAAGAAGGATAATCAGTGCCTTCATTCCATACATCTGAATCCAGTTCTCTTTTTCCCCGTTTAATGGATCGTACGTCATATTTTCTGCCTCCAGCATGTACATCCTGTCATGCGTGTAATCTTCTCCCACACACTTATCGACAGAGGATCAAGGTCATCCTCTGCCGTAACGTCAAATGACATGGGACAGTCATCCATAGGGACAAGATCAATAAGTTCCTCCCCGTTAGGCTCTATAGATTTCTTCTCGTAAGGGTAGAGCATGCAGGTATCACAGGGGCTTGGCCCTTCAATTTTATCTCGTAACCTCAATTTGGCCGCCTCCATCCCATATCCTTTACTTCTCCTTCCAGCTTCACTTTCCCCTCTGCAATCATGGTGAATATTTTATCCACGTGGAACATGTATGTTTCAATGTCGATAGGTCTGTGTGCAATGGAGGCGTAGAACTGGTCTGTGGCAAGAATACCTCTCTTCAACATCTCCTGTGTATACATGGTCATACATTCATTGTTATTTTCTTTGAACGCGAAATGTGCCAGTGGAGGTATGCCCGTAACTTCGATGTCTATGTCTGCCAAGTCTGCAAGATGCAACCACCCATCCTGAACCTCTTTTCCCATACGGATAAGCCTGTCCGGGACATGTTGTTTCTTCATCTGTTCGAGCGTTGCGAGTGCAGCCGCATACCCCGTCCTCTCTGACCAGAAGGTGGATGATATGAACGTATCTTCAGCTTTTTCCATGAGCTCTCTTTTCCCCACCACACAGGCAATGGGATAACCGTTACCCAGTGCCTTCCCGTAGACGGCAATATCTGGATACACCCCTTTAATTGCATGATACCCTCCAATATTACACCTGAACCCTGAAGTTATTTCGTCAAAGATAAGCGGGACATTGTTTTCAGTACACCACTTTCTTACCTGTTTCATGAGGTGACAGGATTTATCCGGGAAATTACGGACAGGCTCCATGATGACAAACGATATTTCATCGTAGATATTCTTCAAGAGGCATATGTCATCCATAGTTTCAAAATTGTAACCAAATCCTTTCTCCGGGTTTCCAAGATGCCACCCGGAATACCCGTGCTGGAGGTGGAACGTGCCCGGATTGTATACCTGACAAATCCTCGCAGCTATCGCGCACGCCTCCCCGCCTGTGCGTGCGAACCTGCACATGTCCATGTGTGGATTTATTTTCAGCATCTCTTCTGCCAGCTCCAGCTCCTCGACAGGATTCAGGGATGACATATTCCCGCCTGCAATGGCCTGTATGACAGCTGCATCCACCTCAGCATTTCCGTATCCCAAGATACACGTCCCTATCCCCATGGTTGAATAGTCATAATAGGTTATACCCTCAACCGAAGTTACCTGATTATCGTGTGCCCACGTGTAGTGGGAAGGATATGAAGAGGGACAATACCTCGTAGGTCTTTTGCTAACTACACAATTCCCGCCCGGAATAATCTGACATGCTCTCTGCCATACATTCATGATACATCACTCGTAAATCTTATAGACGTTGTAATACTTCACATTTTTAGGTACTACCTCAAACTTGGATTTTCCTATTTCTATCTTGTAGACACCGTTTTCAACACTATGTCCCTTGTAATCCCTGCCCATCATCATTTTTTTGAGGGTAGGCCACTTAATCCATCCTTTGAGTTTTTTCATAAGCTCTCTCGTTTCTTTTTCACGTAATCAGCAAGTTCGTCCTGTTTCCTACTGGATACATGACCAACTTTTTCAAACCCGCCTGACCATTTTGAGTTTTCGGTCTTTTTCTTTCCTCTTCCTTCTGACATTTCAATCAATCCCCGTAACAGTGATTACACGAAACCTGTTAGGTCTTTGACCTGTTTCTGAATCTATACCCTTACCAGTATCGGGATCTAAATACAGAACTGTTTTTTCTTCGATACCTACAACTTCCCATTTTTGCCCGGCTTGGAATATCATTTCGGTTTCACTTTCTTTGCCCGGTATTGCCTTCTCCTTACCACTGGTCACAATACGATATATGACATCATATTTAGACAGGTCACAGAAGTTCTGTGCATGGTCTAAATCATAGGTTGTCGAGGTAAAACCCTTGTCTGCAACTATGTCACCCACTTCAAGCATTTTCCCCTCTTCGGCATTTCTATCCTGAACGCCTCGCCATAGAATTTCTCCTTTTGGAATTGTGGGTTGTTTATTGATTGCATTTTTGATGTTGTTTATAGTAATCTTCATTTTTTCAGGATCATGAACAAGTGCATCATATTCTTCTCTGCGCAGGTATCGGTTCAAATCCCATGCATGGACATTCCCGGCATAGGCTTTATGAACAGCGTATTCCTCTTCGTCTGTCATGGGATTTGCTCTGGAATCAGTATCAAGCCATTTATCCTTGGCATCTTCCCATTGTCCGGTATGTCCTTTATATCCTTCTTCCTGAAGTTTACCATATGAAGCCACACTCTTGAATTTTGTGGGAGGTATACCACTCCGATCCGGGGATTTTCCGTATCCGTACTGGTTGCCGTGAAATTCGTGTCCCGGTCTATCCCCGCTACCTTCACCACCCATCTCAATACTCCTGTGACTTGCGACTTATATAGTCACGTGCCTCGTCCTCTTTCGGAGTTTTCGATTTGAATTGCAGACCATGATCACCGGGGAAGGGGTTTTTATGGTCATACTTTCCATACCATATTTGTGTGGGTATCCCGTCCGGGAAGGCGGGACACACCCTCTCTTCGTCCACGGGCAGGCGTGCGCAGAAGAAACAGACAGGACTTAACAGGTAGAATTTATCCTCTTCGTCCGGCCCGTCCATCTCAATATCATCGTCTGTCATTTATCTACCTCTCCTTCTTCGATATCGAATCCATATTTATTTAAAGCATACCTGCACGTTTCCATACGAACAGCTGCATCTACATCGTCCGTCGTTAGTTCGCCTTTTCTGATTTTGGCTTTCATTCCCTTATACCATTCGCCCTCGCGGAGTTCTTCTTCATAATCATCTCTGTCATGGTCTACTGTATATGCAACCCTCTTTGCATGTTCACGCATGGCCTCTCCAAATTCTTCTTTGAGTTTAACTTTAAGAATTTTCTCCATTAACGGTTTCCACCCGTCCTCCGGTCTATGAAGAGTTATAAGCCTGCCGTCATTTGAAACCACACTTGCAGAATTCCCGTTATAAGCCATTGTCATAAAGAGATCACCCGTAGAGAAAGAAACTGCCCCTGACGGATGGTTGTGGATGGTATCAGAATCGGGCAAATCGTCATGAGATTTTGAACTTACACCATGACTATCTCCAACTTCGTCCTCCAGAAGTTCACCATTCCTATACACATGCAGGTGCTCAACCTTGTCCTTCTGGTGCTGTTCGTGCATGGTAACTTTCCCGCCTTCGTGTTTATGCCCCATCAGGAAATCGTCTACCACTGCACGTGATTCCGGATGTTTCGTAGTTCTGGAACTGACTGGCGGTTTTGCTGTTGGCCCCGCATACTTTTTTGATGCCGCACCAAATCCGCCTTTGGTTGCCCGTCCTGTCCCATGCTGGTTTCCATAAAAGGGATGCCCTACTCTATCCCCTGAACCATGTCCACCCATTTCAGTACTCCTGTGCCTTGCGGCTTATGTATTCGGCAGCTTTATCTTCCTGTGGTGTTCTGGATTTGAACTGTAACCCATGATCGCCGGGGAATGGAGTTTTATGATCTCTCTCTCCCATCCATATCTGGCGAGGAATCCCGTCCGGGTATGCATCGCACGTGCGCGAACCGTCATCGTGCAGACGAACACAGAAGAAACAGATTTCACTTAATTCCATATTCCTGTATAACTCGTCCTGACCGTCAAGGACATCAGGATTTGCAGGTACAATATCTTCCTCGTTAATCCCAAGTTCTTTTGCCCGTTCACGGAGCTCCTGCCTGATACTTTCAGCACTCATATTTCACCTTCCTCAATATCCAAATCCAGTTTTTTATACGCACGCCTGTAAATTTCGTCTGTCCACGCCCGGTTAGCTTCACCTGAAGGTATTTTCTTGGAATCTACATCCGCCTTCAGAGATTGCCACCAATCCGATTGCCGTAACTCTTCTTTAGCAATCTCGATTGACAACTCATAGGTAATAGCATCATTTACTATTTTTGCCCATCCTCCGGGTGGTCTATGACATGTCCAAAAACGTCCTTCTTTTGTAATTGCCGTAATTGACCTGCAATTATCCTTAATTGCATGGTATAAATCCGGCCATGACAGGGAAGGATTCCCGTATGGGTGATTATGAACAGCATCTGCATCCTGTATGTGTAGTTTAAGTTCTGGCCGTTCAGACGTTATCCACTCTGTAGATTCTCCATCTCCATGGGTTGTCCCAAGCACATTTGCCGGATCATTTTTATAGACGTAGAGATGTTCGTGTTCCAAATCCCATGCGTACTCTGTATTTTTGTAGTAATCTTCTACCATAGAACGGACGGTGGGATTTTTTGGATTGGTTTTTGTAGTTGGAACTGGTGCAGTTGGCCCGTGAAGGTATCCCCTCTTCGTGTCATACCTGCCATCATTGGTCTTACCTTTCCCAGTGCCACTTTTTCCAGTGTCACCTTTCCCCATACCATATTGATTGCCATAGAACGGATGCCCGGTTTTATCCCCGCTCCCGTAACCACCCATCTACATCACCCTCTTTATAAACAACTCAATTATCGGTATGTCATCAGGAGTGTCTATCTCAAAGTCCTGCCAAGGCGCAACTACATACCCTCTTGTTTCAGGCGTGATGAACGTTTTATGTTCACGATAAAAGGGAATCCGTGCGGCATATATCGTCCCTGTTAAATGATAGAATGGTTCAAGCGCCTGCCTGCGCAGGTGTGGTGTATCCGTATTTGACTGGAGGATACCTCTGTTCATGCGGAATGACAAAGCCGGGTGTTTCCTGTGGTCATCACACACACTGACTACAGACGGTATACTCTCATCCTGACGCATCATGGCCAAAGGAAGGGTTATATCCTTCGTAAACCGCAGAGGTGCAGTGGGTTCTAACAGGACAAACGCATCATACTCGTCCGGCCTGTTCTCATCTATCCATTTTAACACATCCAGAACCACACGGTTAGTAGGCGTATCGTCACGGGCCAGTTTTTTGTCCCTCTGGAACGGGCAGTACAACATTCTGCCCTGATTCTGAACCCCTTTCGGATACATGGAATTTACCATGTCGATGTATTTTTGTGAATCTGTTGTTATAATCAAATCAAGCTCTGCATGCACGGCCTGACGGATTGAATGGTCAATTAACGGCCTGCCACCGATGTGGCGGATGTTTTTATCTTCTATACCCTTACTCCCTGAACGTGCAGGGATAATACAAATCGTTTTCATTCCTGAACCTCGTAGTAGAAGTTGTTTATCTCGACAAGTTTTTCATCAGGATAGTTAAGCTCCTCACGCATTTTCTCACCTTGTCGTTTCCCTGTAATGATAAACTCCTGCTCATCCCCGTATTTCAAAATCAGCAAGTCCATCATGGAATATTCCTTCATTAACGGTATGGCTGTGAAGTTCCGTACATCCAGCTGGAGGATGATTTCAGCAACCTCGTCAATGTCAATGAAGTATCTCAGCATTTCAGTATCGGTCACGGTCAGGGGCTTGCCTTCTGCATACTGTTTTTCCCATACCTCAAACACATTCCCGTTACTCTCAAAGAAATTCCCCGAACGCAGACAGGTAAACTTTGTCCTGTTCTGTATTCTCCCAGCTGCCTTCCAGATATGCTCTGAAACCAGCTTGGTTGCACCGTATAACGACACAGGAGCTACGGATTTATCCGTGCTTATAAAAATTGCGTGTTTTATTCCTCTCTCCATGGCCGCCTCTGCCACGTTTTGTGTCCCTATCACATTCGTCCTCACACAATCCGTAGCGTTGATTTCGGTTATGTCGATGTTTTTCATAGCCGCGCAATGTATCACCACGTCCACGCCACGCATCGCCTTCATAACACGGGATAGGTCAGAAACGTCACCATAGACTTTGGTGAACCTATCGGGTGGATATGATATAGATGCCAGCGCACACTCGTTTATGTCCATACAACGGACAGTATGCCCCCTTTCCATGAGCTTTTTACACACTGCCTTGCCAAGACTGCCTGCCCCACCTGTTACAAGATATACACTCATTCTATTTCCTCATAATATTTTTCGGCGTACTCTTTTGAAACAAAACCCATCGGGCAATTTCCCATTTCTATTATATCATTACATTTTCCAAATCCTGCCGTATTTGATGGGTGTTTACAATGATAGTTCCAAATTGCCAGTTTCCTCCATTCACAAAAACATTCATACGACATTATTCATTCGCTCCGCATCCAGTCGATTAACTTTTTCAGTTCACATATCGTGATTGAAACCGCATTGTCTACAGGACAGTAATCCTCATCCTCGTCCTTGACATGCATCTCCAGAAACCGTGCCCCGTTCTTGACAAAGTACATGGCAATCTCGATATTCGGCCAGTGACAGGATACCCCATCAAACCCTTTGTTAAGATACCGTGATTGAAACTCATCAAAACCGCATTTTGTTGGAGGGTATTCCGGCACGCAGTAGAGATATTTTATGTGCCTCCACTCGCGTATTGCTGGGACTTCATGATGGGATATCAATATCTGTTTATCATGCCCGGTAAACATTCTGGAAATGATATCCTCGTTCTCTCTGTCTGCATACCTGACTTTCCATCTCTCCACATACGGATCTAAAATATCAACGGCCTCCGGGTACATGGGTGTGCACATGAACTCGATGTCATGATACTTGCACCTCCAGTAGAGATACCGTATATCGGGTTTTTTGAGCATGATATGACGCAGGAACGGGTAATCAGGCGCATCTTTGATCTGCTCCTCGTTATACATCTGGAATTTTACTGCGTCTGCCCCTGCCCACGCGCAGTCACGTATCAGTTTATCGGCTTGGTGCAGGTTTCTCCAGTTCACACCCAGCTCTGCAATTACAAAACAGTCACGAATCATAGGCGTTCAGGTTAAAATCCTCCATTTTTCCACTTTTTCTTTACCTGTTCAATCATCCGTCCCAAAAAATACCCTGTAAAAAACATAAGCAAAAGCGCTCCGACAATAATAAAATCCGATATCATTTTTCATAGTTCCTCTTCTATTTTTATTACTTCCATCTCACAGTATGCAACATGCTCACATTCAAGACAGTCGATGGTTATTTTCCTCTTACAATCCGCAGGCCAGTCCTCTGGCTTTGCCTCTGGATCATATGACTTGTTAGGCACTTCAGGCCATTCGTCAGGCTCTTTTCCCTCGACGTAGAGGTAGTCAAACGGTTCTTTTTTATGTGAATAATCGTGGTTGAGCATACAGTAAACCTCCAGATGTATGTCAGACCATGTATCCATGTACGGGTAATCCTCTTCTATCATGATATTTCCCTCTCCCTCTCATATGCCCATGAATTTATTTCCATCCACCCGCAATACGAACACAAATAAACCCATTTTGATATTTCTTCAAATTCCAAACGGCAACATTGAGGACACCGCGAAGGGACGGATTTCACCATGAACTACTATATATGTCTTTCTCCTATTTATTACTATGGGTAATTTTTTGATTTCATTTATATACTCACCAGTAATATGACAAAAAAGTGGGGTATCAGTAAATAGCGATACCTATATGAACCTATCACTGATAACTAAAAAAAAAGGGAGGTGATCATCCCCGTGTCAAAGGGATGGGAGTGACTACGAGAATTTAAGGAGGTATGTCTATTGGCTCTACGGAGGATAACGTATGCACAGTATATATGAGGTAAGAAAACAAACCAACCACAGATGACACAGTTTTGTTTAACGTTGGAGCCTGCGAACCAACCAGTGGGAGTGCCGGGCATCGAACCCGGTCTGGCAACGGCCCTGTCACAGCTGATGAGATAGGGTAATCCAATCCTCTTCGGGTGGCTTTTACACCTATCATTTCCGTACTCCCTGTATAACCCTTGGTTTTTTGCATTTATATACCCTCTGGTTCTATCGGTTTTATTTCTGGTTTCTCTTTCGTGTAATACGGGCATGTTGCACACGTGCCATCGTCATTGGATATACCATGCCGTATTTTCCTGACTATACCTACAGAACAATCAGACTTGTCAGGCAGGACACGGGCAGGCGCAGGCTCCCAAGGCAGCCCGTTGATGCAGTACCCAAAGCTCTCATCCGGCACGTCCTCTTCCTCCACACCCCACACTATCGAATCATCAAAGAGGGAAGGCATGAACGTGTAATTCGTTTTATCTGCACGAAAATCCCGCTCGTGTTCTGTCCTCTCTCTGGAAGGTGTGAAGAAACATTTTTCCCCATCCATAGTAAGCCAGTAGATTTTCATTGGTAAATAATGGGTTCTCTCCGTTTAAATAGGTATTTGTGACAGTTTCCAGTGGAAATATAGGTAGGTATTTTTCCCATAAGTTCGCAAATGCGAACAGTGAAAACAGGCCATTTTCTACGAGGTTACATTTTGTACAGTGGCAGATAAGTAGGTGGGTGGTAGGATTGTATGTGGAAATGACAGAAACGCATTATGCCCCTTTTCTGGCCGTTCCAGTGGAAGTATACCCCATAGGTTTATATACTCACTTTTTCACGATGCCGGAGGACATGTACCAGTACCCAAAGGGATTCCATGGTGACACGCCATTGTAAAACTTGTAATATTTCTGCATGGTTTCCCCTTTTTGTATGTTGGTCAGGATGTGCCTGTGCTCCCAGCACGTTGCAATCTTTTTCCCAAACATGTTCCAGCTGGCAATGGCTGGCATACCACATATGGTGCAGATTATTTCGGTGCTTGGTTCTGGAGGGCCGTAGTCAGTCATCTATCCTCAACTTTTTTTGTTCATCAGGAGATACCTGATTTCCCCATGCATCCCAGCCCTCGTTCCTGTCACGTGCGAACATTTCAAGTTTAGGTTCGAGGTTATATTTTCTTGTTATCGTATCTACGAGGTAAAAAAACTTTTTTGGCTTCTGTGAGTGCAGGCGTGGCCTCTCTATTATTATGTTAGGCGATTGATCCTGAAACGCACGTATCTTCCCATGCGTTGCAACATGGCATACTTCAACCTGTCCCCTGAACCACCATCCAATCCCCATTGCATCCACTTTATGCCAGTACAGGGCCGTCCTGTATTTGAACTTCCATGCCTTCAGGACTTCAAATGACTGTTCGAGCAGAGGTGTGGTTGCCCATAGAAAAAGAACACAATCCTTATCGGTAATGTCAGGGACAGGCAGGGCACATATTTTTTCGAGGGACATTGTTTCATATTTTCTGCTTGCCGCACTCCCTCCATGAGCACCAGCCCATTTAGATTCATACTCCCATGGCGGATCTGCAACAATGCACTTATATTTTTTATCTAAAAAAGGGATCATTGACTAATTATATGTCAATGATTGTATATGAATCTTGCTCTCCTATTTTAGAAGAGCTGCCGAATTCTTGCTGAGCTACAGTGTTAAGAACGAACCTGTAGTGAAGTCCCTCATTGATCATCCCCATAAGTACACTTCCAAGATAGATATCACCATTGAGTTCCAATTTCCCGATATTATCCACCTTCTCCTGAAGTTTACGTGGATCAATGCTTATGAGTTTATTCCATAGACGGTCAAACTGTGACTGTCGAGTTGCTTGTGGTGGTGCATTGTCTGATACCCATGCCGCATGTGCAAGAACATAATGGGTAGCCCGAACACAGAAAGCTGTTACGGGTGCATCATGCCTACGGCACATTGCAGCTACGGCACGAATTGTCCGATCAAAGTGGGGAGATTTCACAATACTATAACAAGCTCCAATAGCGGCAATGTGCATTACCTTCTGACCTTTGGATACTTCAATACCATGTCGTTTTAGCACATCCCGTATCCGTATAGCCGTAGGATCTTTTAATGCGATATTCACATTGAACCTCTCCAGTGGGGAGATGTTCTTCCTCTGGCTGTCAAGTTCACGGAATAGGTAAGCGGCCTCGTCACGCGAGCTTACTGGATACACCATACACGGCACCTCTGTAACTTCAGGAATGTCTTTTGCAACGGTCAAACGGCCATTCCCATCAAGTGCATTGTATACATGTCCTGTTATGTGTTCTCCGCCCGGAACACCACTATAGTCAGCAATGTGCAATGCTCCGAAGAGGAACATTGAAAACGACTTCCGCATCTTTTTCAATTTGGGTTCGGTCAGAAACCGTTCACGCTGGTATCCGCCCGGATTATTTGGAACTGCAAGATCAACACCTATGGATGACTTGGAAAGGATCATAGGCGTTCCAGTGCGGGCATCAATAGATTCAAACCGCTTCTGTAACTCTTTTTCACGTTCTGTTATCATACTACTTACTCCACACACATCCGCATTTTTGGCAGACGAAATCCTCTGTCTTTACACGGAAGTAAAACTGTTTACTTCCACAATCCGGGCAGCTACGCTGAACCGGAATCTTTTTTTGTTCTTGAGTTTTTAACATATTAGTCACGTCCTCTGGACTTATTTTCCGCCAGAAGGATAGAAGAGTGTATGTGACTAATAGTATTTAAATATATTTATTATAACTTAATCTCACTTATGAGGTTCTTTTTCTTTAAAGTGAAGAGATGTGGTTCTAAATTAAAGGAAGTGCCTTCAAATTGCAGGATGCAGTATCCCAAGTGTGGCATCATGGCCAATGTCCTTTCCTGTGCAAAAACGTCCCTCCCCTTCCAACACGGGCAGATGACACCCATAGTCCCGCCGAATCTGACTTGTACATAGTAATGGGCATGGCCCCGGAGGATAACTTTGAATTTTCCATACTCTTCCTGATTGAGAGTTGCCAGCATCATTTCCCGTGCTATGGGAGTAGGTCTGTAGGCTGTTGCAGACATGGACACCCCAACTTTATGACTGGCATGAATACGTCCATATCCTGTATCTATTATATGTTCACTCCCATATTTTGCACCCAGCTTATCTGCAACCAGTTCATCGTCTGTAGGATTACTGCCTATGTGATAACGGCTCCCATTGACAACACACCACTTTTTAACAGGTAGTTCCTGTAAAAGTTCACAGGCCATGTTTACCTGTTCAAGATGGTCATTCGTGTCATTGTATTTGCCCATCGAATGATAGTCTGTTCCCTCTGTGTTGTCACCAAGATTTATCCCGCCTGCAAAGGTATGGGATGCAAGATGTTCAACCATTTCTTTCCATTTCTTACGAATTCCTTTTTGTATCGAATTTTTGGGATTCGTAGAAACCGATACATTAGAACCACAATGCAAATCACCAAGTACAAGATATTCCTTCATGATACCCTCAAAACAGACATTTAATAGATATATTACTCGTAGAAATAAGAACGTTACCACGTGCCATCGGGGAGGCGTGCGGATTTGATTTCAGAATAGACTTTATTTTCCTTGACTTCCTGTTGGAACTTGACCAGACATAAACGGGAGATGTAGTCACAGGTATCTGTCAGGCAGAAAGCAAGACGGTAACTTCTCTCTCCGTCAGTCCAGCTCGCCTTCGTGATTAAACAGTGTCTACAAACATCCATGCTTTCTCCACAAGATCTGGGTTTTCAGCACGACAAGCGTCAGACAAAGTGAGCCAAATTGTAATTTTTTGACTTCACCCCTGACAACCCCTACCTGCCGCACATAAATTTATATACCCCTCATTTTTCTTTGTGCTGGGCCTTGTCGCGTAGTCGTTGAACTATTCCTTCCATCTTAGCCTCGATGTCTGCCCGGCTCATTTTTACGATAGGTACTACCTGTCCCTTCTCGTTAAGATCCATCTCCATCCAGTCAGCTGCAACATTCGGGTGGTTTTTATCCTTGTTTATGCGTGCATTGTCCGTAAGGGCACGTATCCCGAACTTGGTATGTGCAGGATAGATGACTATGGGTTTTCGGGTATCTATGAAATCTTCGGGGAAATCGTCCCACACGTCATCTTCCTTCAGGGTATAAATTCGCACATCACTACAGGGGAGATGATCTTGACAGAACATTTCAACCTCTTCAGGATCAGTGTCATAATCTCCCAAGTGGAGAGGCATGAGCTTCCCACAGATTTTACATTCTTTTGCAAGTATGTTGCACATTTAGTATCGCCTCTATATCACTCCAAATGCTTTCAACAGGTAAAGGATAATGTACCCGCCTGCAAAGACGAAGGCTAGTATAATTACGAGATACATTATCATCATGCACCCAGTCATAAGTAAGAACCCGATTTCAGTTTTCATAAGTTCACCCAATATTTTTCCATTTCCTTTCAGATTCAGATTTTGTTTTTTGTTTCCTTCTTTTTACGGCCTCTTCTTTGGTCATATATCCATGTTCAACCAGAAAAGAACGTGCGTCCTCTACATCACCATCATAGAAACACATTAAAGTTCACCCAGCTCCTGTGTAAGATAATCACGCAGTTGTGTTGCCGTTTCACGGTTAAGAACTATCATATCTGCCCATGGGTGGCCGTGTCGAAGGATTCTCCAGATGTGCCGCAACCTCTGACTAACAGAATAATACTGGTGGCCATAATACCATACTGAAATTTCAAATTCATCATGGTCATTGGGAGAAGGATTATCCTCGTCCAATGGTATTCTACTGACTACTAACGAATGTTCGGTACAATTACAGGCAAATTCTTTCATTTATCTATACCTTCTTGGAAATTCGTGTGTGTTAGCAGCATCTTTGAAAACACGCACCATATCTACATGTTCCCGGATACGAGTTGGTTCTTTACGAATCATCAGACGCAATTCTTTCTCTCTCATGCATATATCCCCATAAAAAACGCTCCGATTAGTAAAATAAGGCAGAACAGAAGGATAAGGAAAAATATGAAAACGACAACGGGCATTAATCCAGAAAGGATGTCCCAGCACCAATCAGCCGCTCGTTCTAATAGTGTCATCCGATCAGTTCCTTCAGCTTGCACGTTTCCTTATGCCCATCCACCATTGCGTTCAGACAGCACGGGCAGGCATGTGTCAGGACACCCCACGAATCCTCGTAGTCTGTATGATACCCGCTCCATTCCATTTCTTTTAAAAGCTCAATGGCCTCTCTACATTTTCCCATACATCATACCTCTACCATGAACATTTTTCCGCACACACGACACCATGCCTCCGCCTTACTGCCTATGGGTGGACGGTCTGGAGCTTCTACGTCCAGCCATTCACGGCAGTGAGGACATCTAATGGATACACCAATCCAGTTGTCCTCGCAGGCATACATAACATTATATTGAATGTTTATAAATTAAGACGTTTCTATTGTCAAAGCCACTTGGATTTCAAACGCCCGGCTGTACCCATTTCAGCACGACAAGCGTCTGACGTTTTGGCAAGCGAGGCAGCACGGTCAAGGCGTTCTCTACACCTAGCCACAGCCTCGCCACGAAGAATAGAGATTTTCTGGTCACTTATCATAGGGATAACCCCTGAAGTCAGAGGCAGGAATTGAACCTGCGACCTCCCGGTTACAGGCCGGGCACACCGTTCCAACAGGTGCTGCACTGACACGTGATAGGATTGTCGAGGGCAGGGATTCCACCTGCTTGCCGATTCGTTTATACGTCCGTCAGCTGGATGGAACACGTCTGAGCCATCCCAATTTGGCACTTGCCAGCTGGACATCGTGCCCCTCGACACATAAGTAATGCAGATCAGGGTGGGATTTTCACCCACTGTCTGCAAATGTTTTCCTTGCCCATAGGAAGGATTCTTACAGACGAGTATGCCCGGTACTTGTCTTTGAACAAACCCAAGAATACACTTTGGTGTGCGCAATCACCCCTGACCACGAAAATTGCGCAAATAGCCTACTCATCGAAAGGGTAAGTTTCTCTCCTTATCCCCTTTCTACAATCGACCTATATGCTGTCTGACTTTAAATAACTTCCTATCACTTCTATATAAAGTGGGTATATAAAGGTATGGGAAAATACCGTAACGAAAAAACCGGGTGCAGTTGATGGAGGGTTATTTTTCCATTCTAACCTCACACCACGTGGTAAACAACTGTTTATCCCCTGACGATTTTCTTACCTCGTAGGTTTTTGCTGGACTAACAGACGCAAAGCGGGCCTACGGGATACGTTCTACAATCCCTTGAACGTAATATACTGTCCGGGAGGGTGGTTAGCGAAGTTGATTGCGTATACCTCTCTCCCTACTACCGTGTGTAAACAGTATCGGCACGCATCGAGGGAGTGGTCATTCTCTTTTTTCGGTCTGTCCTCACCTAACGTGATTGACCGTGCATCCCATACGTAACTCATGAATTCCTTGATGTGATTCGTGCAGTCTTTGTGAATGTGGTATCTCCCTTGTCCCAGCATCACGCTCACTGTACGTATCCCGTCTATGACATCATTTATTGCGTCACGGATAGGCCAATGCCTGCGTAGTAACTCCACCTTGAACGAGGCAGCTGAAGGATCTATGATTATGGAGCGGATAGGCACACTCCCCACGAACTTATACAGATCATCGGCATACTCCGCATCGGTCTTTTGCCGTTTTTCTTTCACACTGTCGTAATAGTATTCCTTGACACAATACGCCTGTTTCCCATTCACCCCTATGAGCAGGAAACAGCACGGGTTGTTCGTCCCGTAGTCTATGGCCACGTAGTAGTCCTGAATTGCAAAAGGCGGTTTATCCACGACGTGAATATCTATGTTGAACCCGTCATAGACTGCTCCCTCTGCAATACACCATTCACCAAGGATGAACCTGCGATACCATAGCCCAGTATACGTCCTTTTTAAATTCTCTACGTATTCTGGTTCGAGATACGGGTTATCATCCAGTGTGAACTTCCATGATTTTAAGTCCAGCTCTTCTTTCCTGTCGAGGAAATTGACCTTGAACCAGTGATAGGGTGTATCGGGATTGGTTGTCCCAAACAATCGTGCGCCGGGTGAACGCAGACGGGTAAGTAACATCTGGAAAAAAGATTCAGGATAGAGGGTTATTTCATCACAGTATGCCCCTACTAATGACGCACCACGTATTTTCTGTTCAGCCCGTTCATCGTTCGCACCCACCAGATACACCAGCCTGCCGAACATGTGTATCTCCCCTTTACCCATGCCCACGGTGCTTATCTGTCTGGCCCCGAACATCTCTACCATAGGATCAATGACGTTGCGTTTTAACGTCCTCTCTGACTTGCCTACCATGAGCAGGTTGCCCTTTGGCCCGTGAATGATGAAATCTATCCATGCAAAGTCACAGGTAACGGTTTTTGAGGATGATACTGCGCCTTCCCATATATTCATCCATGCGTTACACTCAATGAAAGACTGTCTGGCCTTACCCACCAACTCTCCCAGCATGCTTTCTCCTGTTTTCAGCACGACATATGTCTGACACTTCTACTTCTCTGACTGGTGCTCGACAGCAAAGGTTACAGGTGATGCGGTTTTTGGCAGTGACAGGGATTTTGCACTATCGAGGGAGGGAGGATTCTCTTTCCATGACTTGAACAGGTCACTTATGTCACCCTTCTGGTGCTCAAAGTCTGTTTCCATACGCCTGTTCTTCCAGACGGCTGGCTTGCGGTTGCCCAGCCAGTAGATGATGGCCACGACATCGGGAGGCACGTGCATGGTTGTGGTTTTCCTCTTTGAGAACACACGATCTCCTTTAACCGTGTCAGTTGTGGTAACTTCCAGTTCCTCTTTCTCATACTCATACCCCAGTGCCCTGCGCAACAGGGAATCCTCAACCTCCCTGTCCACGTAGTCCTTGCCCTTTTTAATGGCGCTCGCTAATTGAGGATATTTTTTGCACCACTCATGCAACGTAGAGGTGGATATTCCCATCTCACGGCATATCTCTTCGTTAGTCAGCCCGTCCCTCGCCAGCCACCCTGCCAGTCTGGTTGTATATTCCTCGTTGAATTTTGACGGTCTGCCTCTCCCGTTTTTAGCCCGAACACTGATGTGTGTCTTTGCTTGTTTCACGTTTTATCTCCTATATTGTGAAGTTTTTATTGTGTAAGTCCTGCACGTTTTATTATTCCCAGTAATAAAATGTATTGAAAATATGAATAGTAATGGTATTATAGGCAGACATAGTATTTAAAAGTAACGGAAAATAATTAAGGTGCCAAACAGGGTGACGTTGATTTGGCCTCCGATTGGTGTTTTCACCTCGAAGGATTTTTCATTCTACGAGGTTATCGAGGTGAACTTTTACCCCTGATACGAGGTGAGATATTCCGGCATAATAGAATTATCCTTACTTCACCTCTGTGTCAGGCGTGAAATTTGCATATGTATTCGTAGTTATAGACGGGTTGTTAGCATCATAATCATAGATAACCCACTCGTCCTCGCAATCTACGTCGTCATCTTCTATGTCAGTACCGTTCCATGATAAGACGTAGGGGATGAGATTATCTTCTGTACCCATATCCCCACGTTCCAGATGTAATCCCGTGTGCCCTTTTTCGAGCTGGCAGTGGAAGGTTGCAACATTATCCCCGTAGTCATCAGCAAAGCGGATTATCGCATCACACTTCATGCACATTATATACCACGCATCCAGTTGCCTATTAAATATCCATAAAATACTCCGACAATTCCAACGGCAAGGCCAATCCAGAAATCATACATACATGCACATTCGGTCATAACTTACCATCCAGATTATACGCCTGTATTATCGTTCCTTTTGGCACGTGAATTTCATAATATAAGAAGCATGTACTACCCCATACATAGACATATGGGACTGGTGGATCATCTTCATAAATTGTTGTAAACTCTCCTGCCGGAATTGTTTTTAATTTGTATCCACCATTGTTTAACATTACATACGTAACAAAGACAGGCTCTTCGTCTATTGAACCCGAACCCAAGAAGAACGAACCATGGGTTAATGAATTATCATTCAGGCTTTTTATGTGCATGGTGAACGGCTGTATTGGCATTACCATAACCACTACCATTAAAATAAATACAGCCCCTGTTAGAGCAAAAATTAACCACCGGCTATCAATCATATCTTTTTCCTCTCTTCCTGTTTCCAGACATAGCTAATACCATTAGTTCCGCACAAAGGGCATTTTTCAGGTATGGAGGGAGCTTCCCATGTATATTGACAGACGAAGCATTTGTAGATTCGTTTCATACCTCTAACCTTTTTTGTATCGTTATTTTCGGGTGTAGCTCGTCTATTTCCCGGCAATCTCTTGATGGCACAATATACCCCATGGTCTTTTTCTTCTCACGTTCATCAGGATATTTTGTTACCTTTCTATATTGAGCAACGAATTCTCGTAGTTTTACCATGTCCTTGAACCAGAACATTTCAGGAGATGCATCTATACGAGGGCATATTACGAACCATTCATCACAGTTCTGGTTTATCCCTGATATTCTGTGCTCACCATTTTTATCATCGGATGAATCTTCAAAATAGATATTCCCTGTTGGTTCTATCAGATGTGTTCTGTAATCAGTTTTTACCTCAACAAATCTACCTGTTTTTATCAAATAAATGTCACCACATGTCTTGTTTTCTTCAGGTGTTGCAAACCTCCAATCAATACCTTCTATACCTATCGTATCAGTGAAGAAGTGCATGTATTCATCTCCACCCGTATAATTAGCAGGCACGGTCATATTATCTTCCTCTGCATGGGTTTATTGATTCTTTCTTTTGCAATAGTAGTGTATACCTCTGATATGTCCATGAGGATGTATTCACGGTTGTTTATCGTTGCCGCAAGTCCTACCGTCCCGCTGCCGCAGAACGGATCCAGCACGACATCACCTATGTTACTCCATGACAGGATGTGATCTTCAGCCAGTTTATAAGGAAATGTTGCAGGATGTTTTTTTGCAATCTCCCAATCCGGGTGCTTGAACTTCCCTCCACTCTTATATTCCCATATGTTATATCTCTGTTTCCACCCATATTTTCCCGTATCATCACGGCCAGAACGAGCAGCCCCGCATGTAGGATTATTATTATCTTTAAGCGTGCCATCCTTTTGCCTTTGAGTGCCTTTTCCCCATGAACCTTCCCACAACTTCGGCACGTCTTTTATCGGATTAAAGGTTTTTGGGATGCCCTTACTGAACACAAACATATACTCGAATATCTGCGTGTATCTCTTTCCTGTTTCGGAGAAGGTAGTGCCCGTTTTTTTGTAAATCATCGTATCATTGAGCAGGAAACCAGCATCCATGAATTTTAATGCCTGACGAAACGAATTACCAGATTCACCACCGTTTATTACTGCATCCCCTACCACCCATACAACCACGCCACCCTTTTTTGTAACACGATAAAGCTCTCTTGTTACCCCATCCATGTCCAGAGATATGCCATGATATTGCCGCAGATTATCGTAGGGTGGAGAAGTGACAGTTAAATCAATAGATTCTGATTCGAGGGTTTGTAACCCCATAACTGCATCACAGGTAAGTATTTTAGACATATTTATTTTGAGCCGATAGTTCCATATTTAGATACCAGTTCCTCGTAGTCCTCGTATGATACGTCCACCCAGTCACTCGTATCCTCACCATGCTCGTCTATAATACGAAATTTTATGCAGTAGTGTGGATGCTTGGGCAATGGTTTTTCTGTCTTGGTGTCCTGAATATACTCATGGATTATATCCTTGACATCCATCATGGTCATGTGTGAAGGTTCAGGATCACCTTTTTTCATCGTGTCTTTGTAGAGCTTCTTTGTTTTAAGGGCATGAGATACACGGCCTATCACCTTGTCCTTTATCTCTGTGTTTTTGATACCCATTATCGGACGTGCAGCTGCCTCCGGAAAGTTCGCATATGCGAACTCTGGATTTACCCCTTCCCTCTGCAACAAATCCACCATGGATAAATAGGCGTTTATCTGTGACACACTACTCTTTGCCTTCTCACACCAGTTCGGATATTGCCTCCACTTTTCGTAAAACTCTTCACATCGTGCCATGATAGAGGGTGGGTTTCGTATCCTTAAAAACCTCACCGTCTGTAGGTGGTCATTTCAGCACGACATATGTCTGACAGTGGTTATATACCCCTACATAGAAACCTTTATCGTGTCAGACAACCTATCTACCTATCGTGGACACACCACAGGAGAGAACAGAACATGTCAAAAAAATCCTATACAACCCGCAAGGTAAACATCGGGAAGGAACACACCACCTACATGAATCTGCCGGGTGGCCTCATGATCTCCGTAAATCCCCTGTACAAACACATCGTGATTTACAGTGCAGAGGGATACTCCCTCCACTATGGACACGGCCTGCGTGAAATCGTGAACTACAACAAAAGGGCTGAGGAAGCTGAAGCAGCTTCAGCCTGAACTTCTCTTTTTTATTCGTTCGGAAACATCTTCGTCCCGTCTTTTCTTCGTGCCATCCTTCGTTTTATAGGGCATTGAATATTATCATTGAATACATTTGGGCAGTAGTTCTGGTGACACAGCTTCAGCTTCCCTGTGTTTTCAAATGACCTGCACATCATCTGAAAGCTTCACCCACGTTATATCTCATACGGTCATTGAATTCCGCTTTTTTTGACATGCGCCAGCCCGATACATCGGACAGATACCCTGTCACTCTGGATACACCCACTACATCGTGCGAACCACATTCGGGACACATAGGATCGTGGCACGATTTACAGAGGATAACTTCAGCATGCGTGTCACGTGCGCATCGACACACTCCAGTATCCAGAATACACATTTTCTTGACCAGCTTTTCTTCCCCACATAAAGGACATTTTGGAACGTCTTTCTCACCTTTGAGCATCTCTTCTGACGGTACTACATGGAAACATCTCCAGCATTTATATCCATCCATTGTATCACCCATAAAAAATCACTTATTCTTTGTTATTCTCTCGTACTTTGCGCCTCATCTCTCCGAATACCTGCATTTCTCTTTTTACATTCTCTGACAGCTGTTTCAACCGCATCTCACAGACAGGACATAATTTATAGATTTCAAAGCTGGCCGGGATTATCTCACCACAGTTGGAACAGGCTGACTTCATGACGAATTCCATTTATTTCCTCCATGTGTTCTCTCCACAGGCGTGTGTATTCCCATATTAATCCTTCATCATTCAGCTCTTCCATAGGCGTGAATTTGAACCTGACAACGTATGGAGTAGCTGCCGGATCCCACTTTTTCTTCGTGATCATCTCCAGTGTCTTTTTATATTCTTCGAGGGTATACCCACCTTCACGGCACGCATCCCACTCATCCATCATATCCAAGGGTTGCTGGTAGACTTCAAGAATCTCCAGTGCCCCGAATGGAGCGCTCCGAAAATCTGTCTGGCATTTATGGAAGCTGCCTACCTTGCGTGGATACTTCCAGAACCTACGGGTATAGGTTTTTATTCCCAAGTACATGGGCAATACATGGTATTTTTTGAAGAGCATCATATGTCAGCACGCACCAGCATGGTCTTTTTATCCCGTTGCATACGGAAATCGTCAGGATACATTTTCAACCACCTTTTATTCACCAATACCATGTTTCGAGGGTGACTTCCTACCTCGTAGCAGTAATAGAATTCAGGATCTTCAGACCGTATCTCTACCAGTTTCATCTCTTTTATTCCTATCATACAATCAGCTGCTCGTTCAGACGTAGTTTTTTACGCATGATTTTAATGTAGTCAGGATTCAGTTCTATCAGGATGCAATGCCTGTTCAGCTCGCGTGCAACCTTCGCAGTAGTCCCACTGCCACCGAATGGATCAAGGATGGTTGCAGACACACTATAAATTTTTCCGCATTTGCATGACGGCTCCCACCCTTTTGTAGTCACTTTATCCTGTTGTGGTGGGCATCGCATCAGGCCACCTGTATTTGGATTATCCGTCCTCTCTACACGGTCAGCTTTCTCTCTATGGATTATCCTTACCCATGGTGCACCACAGTCAGGACATACACCCATATCTGATGTCCCGGCACGTATGCATGGCAACACCAAAGCCTCCGGGTACGTAGCGAAATGGGCATCTGGTGTAGGCTGGGTAGGGATTTCCCATACAGTGCGCCTGTTCCTCATGGGAGTACCATCACTGGCCTTAAACGGCCACCGTTCGTGCCCTACGATTGCACAGGATTGAGGATTATCTGTAGGTGCATATCCATTGCGGTATTTTTCCGAACCTTTCATTACAGTGTCCTGACGGCCATCGTATGCGGATTTTTCCTGTATTGCCACGTAATCATAGTAGTATTTTCTGCTCTTGGATAAGAGGAACACGTACTCATGCCCCTTTACCGGCCTGTCCTCTACACTCTCTGGCATGGGATTTGGCTTTGACCAGATTATGTCACTGCGCAGATACCAGCCATCAGCCTGTAATGCAAAGGCTGTCCTCCACGGGATACCTACCAAATCCTTTGGTTTTAACCCCTCTGGAGTATTACCGCTGGTATATGAATCTCCTATGACCAGCCAGACCGTGCCATCATCACGCAGGACACGCCACATCTTCCTGAATATCTCCACCAGATGATCAACATACATTTCAGGCGTAGGTTCTAACCCCAGCTCCCCTCGCCACGAACCGCAGTTTTTACAGATATATGAGGTAAGACCGTCCCGATTTTTCGTGCCTTCGGATTGTATCTCTCCGGGATTCGTGTCACTCTCCCGATACCCTGAAGGATGCACCATTTTCCATTCATGTTCCTTACAGGTGCAGGGTATGTATGATTCCCATATTATCCCGGCTGTCCCATAGTTGCGCAATCCCCAGTATGGAGGACTGGTAACTACGCAATGCACGGATTTATCCGGTAGCTCCCGCAGCTTGTCTATGACGTGTCCCTGTTTTATCTCTATGGTCATCCAACATCTTCCTCGTAATCAGAACACCCCTTTGTCTGTTCACATAACATTTCATGCCGTTTTTCACCAGACGTGGAGGCAAGACTGGCTTTTTCCCATGCCACTCTCCACCGTTCGCATTTGCGAACTTTTACACACCATAGACATTCAAACATTATCCTTCACCTTTTTCTTGGCTCGCGGCTTGCACATCGAGTGGATATCACATGTCCAGCACTCTGGTTCTGGACGGTACATCCCCTCCCTGTAACAATCAGGGAAATGGATTCTGACAGGTTTACGCCGTATTTCATTCCATTCCACTTCTGTCACTCTTAACACCAGAATTTGATACATTTGTATCGCTTTTCACCTCGCCTGTCCCACGGCTTTTTACACCCTTCTTCGGATAGCTCCCGGTGATCTTCCCCTTCCCAGTACATCTGGCCTTGGCTTCGAGGTATTTATTATGACGATACAGCTTATCTGCCTTCTTCTTCTTGATTTTGTCTATCTCCACCTTCTCCAGTACCTCTGGATACTTACTGGCATAGCAGACAAAACACTCCTGTGCGTCGAAGGGACGGTAGTGTTCTCTGCACTCACACAATACCTTACCCGCATGCAGGGCAGAATGACACCGCCTGCACAGGACTACACATTGTGAGAGGTAGAAGTCCATGTAGAGCTCTGAACCGTAGCTGTTACGGTAGGGATGGTGGACGGTTAGATACTCCTTTGAGCCGCACCATGAGCATCCCCTGTCACCTATGAACTCCAGTCGTTTCTCCTTCCAGAGCTTCCCTGCCCACGTTTTTTGTAGCTTCTTCTTCCGGTTACTCGTCCGAACGGTTAAGTCTACCAATCTTCTCACACCTGATATCCCTTTGTATCCATGCAGCTATACGCCTTGCCAGAGGAGCTGATGCATGTAATCTCCAGTACCCGTAAGAACCCCTGCGCATCCGTATATCATCAATCATAGTTTTGACCACTCCAGAAATGCAACCTTCCATCGAACCCACAAATCAAAACATTTTTTAGAACAGAACTGACCTTCAATCACATTATCCTTATACTCCAGACCACCTTCATGATCACTATACGGAGAATAACACATACTGCACCAGATGTCTTTCTGTTTCATGCTTACCCCTGTATTGTCTTTGTATCCTTATAAACGGTTCTTTCTGATATTGTGAAGGTGGGTGACAACTGGTATACAATCGAGGTTTTCTATCCTGTTATCAGATATATCCCCGTTTTTATGAATGACAGCAAAACCGGGTGGGATTTTTCCGTTATGAGCTTCCCAAACAAACCGATGCAGGTACTCCCACTTATATTTTTTAATGGTGTGATCATACTGTTTCCGTGCAAAATACCTTTTTTGATGATATTTTGAATCCGGATCTCTGGAATATATCCTCCATTTATAGACAGTTCTTTCACGCATGAGATACTATTTGCAGGTAATAGATAAAAACCGTTCCATTACTCCATAACTCCGTAACCTTCCCGGTGGTAGGAACTTTTCCGGGAAGGGTGTGTCAGGTATTTTTCCAGAAACGAGAAAGTCTTGACTATCGTATTAAAAAGTACCGAAAAGTCTTGTTGTATGATTTGTCATTATTGGTATTTATAGGTAACTGAAAATAATATAATGCAAGAAAATAGACATTTTTTAGTGTGGTATCCAGTTTCAAAAAGTTCCTATACCAACAGACCTTACGGAGTTAGGGAGTACTGGGAAAAAAGAGGGATTTATTTATAAAGTATCGTAAAGGCCACCCGGCTTGGGACGTAATTTCACCTGACAGTTACCTTCCATATTCCATTTCGGACGATACTCTGGCCGGATATAGTAGTGCCACCTACCATTCAAGTAGTGACACTTACACTCCCACTCCTTACTACACCCCTTACACTTCAGATTTCTGTTCCAGCAAATATTATTGTACTTGGGATTTACCCTCATAGTTTTATCCAGATAGACGGGTAATAATTGTAGCTGCAATGTCCACCACGCGATTCACGAATTTTCTTAACCTTCGTATCCGTGAATTCCTTGATAAGAGCTGCCATTGACATTGTACTCCGTCCAAATCTGGCTCCCAGTTCATCGAGGGTAAAAATACGTCCTGATGGGAGGGTATCCAGATAGTTTCCAATTCTCACTCGTAACCGCCTTCGGTGTGCCAGCATTGAATTCATTACAGAATCACCCAGCAATTTTTTTCCCTGTCGTATTCAACACACTTACTTTGACGCAGGAGTGCGCCTACACGGTTAGGCATTATGTTGAGAGATTTGGCTATGTCACGTGATATAACATAAGTATCCCCTTTCTTTTTATAGTCAAGGATAACGTCATCAATCTTTTCAGGGATTGATTTTATCCTCCGATTCTTGTATGGTATAGTTGGTGATCGTAACCTATACGGCTTGTAAACACCCATAAATCTCATAATTTCATCCACGTCCCGCATTTTATTTTCTCTACATCCTCTCTCTGACGCAACAGGCCACCAATAGTTTTTGCACTTGACATGAGAAATTGTTTTGCAAGGGTTTCAGAAAAGAAGATTGTGCCTGATGGAGAACTACAAATATAATCGTCAAGGCGCTTGAATTTGCCCACATAGTTAGGTCTTGGTGGAACTGGCACTACTACTAGCGTAGGATTCATCTTCGCCATCCATGCCACCTACTTTTCTTTTAACATAGAGAGGAAGTACGCGGCTGTTTCTACCGAAGCTCCGAGGGTATACATTTCAGCTGCAATCTTTCTGGCTTCAGGCGTATCATGTATGCCGTAAATTACGAACATATCTACGATAGCACAATCAACGGTGTAGTTATCCATATGTAGTAACTTACCCAAAACGATTGCAGTTTCCTGTTTTTGTTTTTCTGTTCTGTCCTCCACACCCAGTGCGTGGCAGATAGTTTCCCTGTCAGTACTACTCATAACTTCCTCAATAAGTGTGTCTGGATGTGTTTTGTGACCGTTTCTCTGGTGACTTCGTTATACTGGCCGAAGATACCCCATGCCTCGATTAACGCCTTCCTGCACGTTTCTACGTCATCACCAATCACTTTTATTGTGACAGGTTCAAAGTTCGTAATCTGGCAGGTATCTGTAACCTCGTATCCATGCACCTTTGCCGGATCAAACATGCCTATAAGTTTTGCCGGTTGCTGGTATGAGGATTCTGTCACCCGGTTTGTCAGAGGAAGATTCCCGAACATTTTTGCCTGTTCCTCTGGAGTGAACGTCCCTGTGGGTGGCTTGAACCCGGCTGCCTCTGCCTTTTTCTCAACCACTTCTTTTGGAGGTGGTGGTGACTTCATGGCATCGATAGCCGATTTTGCTTTCTGTTTCTCTTCCCACAACTCCTGTTGAGATTTTGCCTTTGGCTCAGTCCCTTTCTTGAACCCACCGGCCTGTGTGATTTTACCTATCACACCGTCCTTATTAACAGCATAATCGACAACCGAACCTTTGGAAAACCATGCCGGATGATTTGCAATCCAGTCATGTACCTTTGGTGTTGTCTTGAAGGTGCACATCTGTTCAGTGCCTTCAACCTCCAGCTTTATGACAACATCATCTGTTCCGAATCGTTCAAAAGTGCCTACAGGCATACTAATTTATAGGCGTTCAGATAAAATAAATGTTTCTTATTTAAAAACGATTCGGTTCGCAAATGCGAACTATCGGTTTATCTTCTCTCGCCACCATTTCAATCTCTTCTCACTGCAACGTTCCTGTATTTTCACCAACTCATCCCATTCGCGGCCTACCCTGTCCATCTCTTCGAGTGAACGTTCAAGGCGTAACCGTGCTTCTTTTATCTGATTCATTTTTTCCACCTGATTTTAATTGTTTTATTCCCGTTGTTACAATCCATTTTCCATTTACAGGCCATACATACCTCGTTATCAGGATTATACGGCAAGCTCCTGTTTCGATAACACATTGGTGGTGCATCACCCATTTTCACTTATTTCACCTCAATGCCTATACACTTCCTTCTGTATAGCCTCGTTGGAGAATTCACATGCCTTACATTTAACTTCCCATTTATACTGGATGATACACCAGCATACAACATACCCAAGACACACCCCTGTAATAAGGGATATTGGTTCAACTGTCATGTTCATCCTCTTCCTTAAATGACGCACATCCAAGAAGTGCAATGAAATCATTATAGGTATCCTCACAAATCCATTGTCTATGCCCTCCATTTGCAGACGGATTTGCGTAGCACCAATGCCTCCCAGTGCCTCCATACCCAAAACGGCATAGTTTACATCTCTTCGGATGTGCAGTCATCTTTCAATCCTCACTATCATTCCACACCGTTTACAGGATGTGATATATTCTCCATGCCTACCAGCAAATGGTTTTTTCCATTCATACCATTTCCGTTCGGTTTCTCCATGACCGAATAAATCACATATCATCATCCAGAGTATCATTTCGCCTCACCATACATCCGTAGTTTTGCCGCACGTTCTCTGGTAGTGAGTGTGTGTTTCCCCGTGTCCACATATTTTGCACGTGGATTATTCTTACAGGTTTTTATCATTTCGGCTCACCCTGATTGCGGAGTTGTTCAATTATTTTGTGGATGCGTTCAATAACAGTATATGGTGATTCCATACATGGAAATTCCTCTTTTGATAATATCCGTAAAAACTCATTCAGCACCTTCTCACGCTCGTCTTTGCGGATAGATACTTCCATTTTCCCGGCTAAAGATACAAAATCATCTACACCCATACCCGGATCACACTCGTTGGTGTATGGACGGCAACTGGAAAGTATCTTATGAACAAACCTGTAATCATCTCCAATTAGAAAATTAAGAATCGCGTTAATCTTTTCCTCGGTGATGATGTATTCCTGTGTCATTCCTGCTCACCCTGCTTGCGGAGAAGATCGTCTATCTCTTTATAAATATCAGACAATTTAACATAAAATTCAAGACCCCGCAATTCGTCGTCGTGAACATGGTAAACCCGTCTATGTGTAAGGGTGTTCCGTAAATCGTTCAGCACCTTCTCGCGTCCATATTGTATGCCGGTTAATACGCCTTCCTGATATGCAGTTACCCAAGGTTTTGGCTCTATTTCACACTCACTCTTGCGGAATTCACGTATTTTCTGTCGTAACTCTACATAATCTATATATTTTGCACCGACATGTAAAGTAACCCATTTATCCAGTTCGTCCAGCCCCGTCATAATCCAATTATCTCCTTGAACTCTACACAGTAGTCCATTGTGAATCCAATCCTCGATGCGAACTGAAAGGCTGAACACCCGTCAGCTCTGGAGCACTGGTCACACGTTTTGGTAAAGCTCTTCCAGACATTATCTTTCTTCGTTTCACGCGGTGTTACCATGGCGAGTTCCTCTTTCTATACCATTTGCATCCGATTATACTTTTAACAAACCGGCTTATCCGGCTCGTGCTTAAGTATTTGAAACACCCGTTCGGATCACGGCTTATCTGCCTACGGGCACAGGTATCACAATTTGGTTTCATGTTCCACTCGTTGTTTGTGCTTTTATGCATATCTCCTGCATTTTTAAGCAGTATTCTTTCCACGATTCAATGTTATCCAGCAAATCGATAACCGCCTCCAGTGCCTTTGGATTATCCTTCACCATTTCAGGATCTTTCATTATCACAGAGGCAAGAAAAAGACATTCTGAATTCATCAGGATGTCCCTCTCTGTCAAATCAACACTGACTATTCGTGTTCGTGTCATACTCTTCTCCCATTACCATGACCACGCTGGGTATCCATAACCACAACATGTTTTTTCCATACCTGAAATATCCCATCTGCATTTTTACGGATTTTTACCCTCCACCCATCATGACGCAGCTCTTCCTTGCGTTTATGAGCAAGGGTGTATACCGGAGTAGTTGAATCCATCAGGTATATATCCGCTCTGATCATTTGATTTTCCTGACAGAGAAATATCCTTTCACTGACAGGCCAATCATGGCTTTCATTCCCCTGTCATACGGTAGGTTACAGGCGATACATGCCTCATTGAGCTCCTCGTAGGATATTTTTCGTGGCCCCGCACGTATCAGTTCGTTGTACATGGCATCCTCGTCAGGTGTAAGTTTAACTTTCTTTTTTTCCGGTATTGAATTATCCTTCCATCTCATTCATGCGCCTCCCGTGTTGCCTCCATCAAATATTCTCCTTGTTCCTGTAAACACTCCCATGGCTCACAGCCACAGTCTGGCCATGTTTCGTCACAATCTTCACATGGATCTCTATCATCAGTAAAGTCGCTCATCATTTTCTGGTACTCCCTGTTGTTCTCGATAAATGGCGCAATCAGCACACATATCTATACATTTGGTAATAGGGAGAAGCTCTGCCACCGTGACAATAACTTCCCCACAATAATTACAAATTATCAGGGAAATCTTCCCGTCATGAATGATCATTCTTTTCCTTCCACCCTCACATCCAGTATGCTGAGATTATCCGCAATCCGTTCCAGTGCCGCAAGTCTACGGCATGTACCATCATAGACGTTGTATGCCATACACTTGTCAGTGCAGGCATTTACCATAAATGCGCAGTATTTTGTCATTGTTATCCCCAGTCGTATGCCGTGCATACGTTTCCTGTTTTCTTCTTGATTCGTTTCATGTTGCCCTTGTCATCGTAAATGCATCCCAGTTCTCCGGGACACTTTTTCTGTAGATGACATTTATAGCACAGACACTTTTTACAGTCTGTTTTATCTGAAGGGCAGTTCTCGCATGCCCATTTTGTCATTTTCTTTTCACCGCCAATGTGTAGCCTTTTCTTTATACTCATCCAGTTTTTCCAGCATCAGTTTACGGACATTGAGAGGCTTCGTGCCAGAAGGGTAATAGATTGGTTCTGTGCCACATTTGTTGCACCTATAGCAATCATACCCGTTCATGTTTTTCTTGCAACAGAACAAGTCTACGCTACCACAGACAGGACATTTGCCTTCCACTTTACCTTCCATCTCAACTCACCAGTGTTTTTCTCTGCTTGTCGTTTCTCCATTTCGTTCCACACTTGGGGCAGATGCTTACCCACACAGGATATTTTTCACCTGTGAACTGGACAAATATCACGTTACAGTTGCGGAATTCTCCCGGCCCTG